>Ga0184623_10000003_pt1 | contig 92711 bp, 79 predicted proteins | sample PLM1_100_b1_FD_133138 | JGI IMG/M metagenome (GOLD analysis project Ga0184623, IMG submission 133138) | Groundwater sediment microbial communities from an aquifer in East River, Colorado, USA - PLM1_100_b1 | ecosystem: Environmental > Terrestrial > Soil > Riparian zone | place: USA: East River... | reverse complement strand
GGAGCTTCCGGACGGCGCCGTCGAACGCGGCCCGGTCGTTCGCGTCCACCGCCGCCTGGAGGGCGGCGAGGTCGCTGGACGCGTTGGCCAGGCCCTGGATCATCGCGAAGTCATATTCGTACAGCCGGTCGAGCTCTTCCTCCTCGATCCGGATCGCGGGGCTGAAGCCGGAGTAGCCCTGCTCCGCGTGTCGGACCCGGGCCTCCATCCCCTCGAGCTCGAAGATCACGTTCCCGAGGTTCGAGAGGCCGATCTTCGGCGAGGACTGCGCCGCGGTCTCCCGGGCCGTCTCGAGCCCGTCCCGGAACAGCATCATCTTCTCGTGGATCTGAATCCGGAGCAGGTTGTCCGCGGCGCGGATGTCCTCCCGCCGCCGGTACCCCGCGTACCCCGGGATGTGGAGCTGGATCTTCTTCAGCAGTCCGCGGTCCGCCTCGACGCGTTCTCGGATGTCTGGGATGTTGGTCCCTCCCGATTTTCGTTTTCTGAATTGATACGCTGTATTTAGCAGTATTTCAACGTATTCGTGGTATTCCCACGGCGAGCATGTACATCCGTCACCACAGGGACGCGGCCGGCCTCTCGCCGTCGATCACCTTGCTCGCGTTCCCGTCGATCAGGATGAACATCTCCTTGACGCCCTTGTGGCGGTACCGGACGAACCAGACGGGCGCGTGGAGGAGCTCCCCGGGGGACTGCTGGAAGTACGGCACGAAGGACTCCAGGGTGTCGACCCGCTTCCGGGCCTCCTTCTCCGCGTACTTCTGGGCGAGGCTCTGCGCGAACTGCATCGCCTCCTGCTCCGTCACGTCCCCGTCCAGGGTCTCGACGCCGCCGGTCTTCTTCTTGTCGTAGGACCCCTTTCCCTGGACGTTGAACTGGTACCCGTCGTCCGGCTGGTACTTGTTGTACCCGCGGACGCCGACGACCGGGATCTGGTAGAACACGTTGATCCGGTCCCGCACGCGGACGGGTTGGGGCTGATTCACCTGGACCCGGCCCCCGCGCTGGCTCGCGGCGGCCGCGGCGGCGCCCGCGAGGATGGAGAGGCCGATCTTCGCCGCGGTCCTCCCCGCGCCGCCCCCGCCACCCAGGCTCACAGCGCCCGTCCCCTTCAGGCCCTGGATGTCCGCGGTCACGCTCGTCGGGACGATCCAGTACGGCACGAACCGGAGGGTCGCCTCCAGGAGCTCCGCGTTCTTCGCGACGTTCCGGCGGAGGAGGCCCTGGTCGAGCCACTTCCCGCCCGCCTCGAGCGCGACCTGCTGGTCGATCCGGTTGTCGAGCATGAAGTGTTTCTGGATCACGGACCAGCCGCCCGTCCCGAGGGACGTCGCGGTCCCGCAGTAGTCGCACGTGATCAGCGTGAGCCCGCCCTGGGGCGTCAGCGGGGCGCCGCACGAGGAGCACTTGAGGTCCTTGGAGCCCGCGGGCGCGTACGCCGCGGGGTGCTGCGGGGCCGGGGGTTGCGGGGGCGGATAGCCTCCGGGGGCCTGGGGCGGGTACCCCGGCGGGGCCACCTGCGGGGGATATCCCGGGGCCTGTGCCTGCGGGGGTGGCGCGACGACTCCCTGCTGACCCCCGCAGAAGTTGCAGAAGACGGCTCCATCTGGAATCTGCTTCCCGCATTTCTGGCAGAACACGGCAATCCCTTTGGAAGGGCACGATTCGGGGCGGTTCTATTTAAGAATTCCTTGCCCCGTCTCCGAGGTGAGAACGCCTCACGGCGCGGGACGCAGCGCCTCGAGTCCGATCCATCGCGCGACGACGTAATCGAGGACAGGGCGCGGGAGGACCCGCGTGAACCCGATCGCGAGCGTGTCGTACCACTTCACGCGGTACCGCGCCGCCGGGCGCCGCTTCGTCGCGATCCGCGCGATCCTTCGTCCGACATCGTCCGCGCTCGCCCCCAGCGTGGGGGTCGTGTAGTTCACGAACGCGGCCCGGTACACCTCCGCGTACACGGAGTCCTTCTTCTCAAGGACTCCGGCGCTCTCGAGGACCGCGCGCTCCTGGAACTTCGTGTAGGTCGCACCGGGTTCGACGATCACGACCCGGATCCCGAACGGGCGGACCTCCCCCCGGAGGGAATCGCTCAGCGCTTCGAGGGCGAACTTCGACGCGCAGTACGCGCCGAGCAGGGGCACGGAGAAGCGGCCGGCGACGGAGCTCACGTTCACGATGCATCCGCCCCCCTGGCGTCGCATCGTCGGGAGGACGGCCCGGCACATCGCCATCGCCCCGAACACGTTCACGTCGAACTGCCGGCGGAGGGTCGCGCGGTCCAAGTCCTCGATCGCGCCAAAGACTGCGATCCCTGCGTTGTTCACGAGGACGTCGATCCGGCCCGCCGCGTTGAAGACGCGGGCCACGCCCCGCTGGATCGAGGCGTCCTCCCCGACGTCAATCTCGAGGGGCTCGATGTCCGGGGCGCGCAGGTGTTCCACACCGGAGAGGGTCCGCCCGGAGGCGAAGACGCGGAACCCCCTCTCCGCGAGCGCGAGGACGGTCGCCTCGCCGATCCCGCTGGAGCAGCCCGTCACAAGCGCGACCCGCCCGATTCCCGCCACCATGGAGTCCACCGCGCGTCCCACGGCGCGCCCGCTAGAAGTCCCTTTCCCCGCGGCGACGTGATAACGACCATCGACGCAAGCCGATAGGTCTCGTCATCCGCCGATACCGGATACGGCAAGTTATTTCTATGGGAAGTCGGTGGGACCCCGTCCTGCGCGAGGGCCCCCCCATGGAGCGACAGCTCGCCCGTACCCGGTTCGTCCGCCGCGTCGAGGAGACCCGCCCCTCGGGGTTCGACACGTACGTCGAGGACCTCTTGAGGATCGAGAGGGCCCTCGTCGACGGGCACCGCGGGGTCGCGGCGACGATGGCGTACCTCAATCTCATCAGCCGGTACCCGAGGGAGACGGAGGCGATCGCCGCCGAGCTCGGGACGACGGTCTTGGAGCCGATGAACGAGGAGAGGATCGACGAGGTCCTCGGGGACCGACTCCGGCTTGCGGAGCAGCGCCTCCTCCACGAACGCCGGATCGCGGGCGAGTTCGGCGAGACGGACTAGGCGGGTCCGCGCCCTTCCGCCGCGTGACGCTCCAGCCACTTGCGGGCCCTCGCCACGACGTTCTCCGGGAGCGACGGCACGCGGGCCTCGAACTCCATCTTCGACGCCTCTGATTCGTCCCGAGGCGGGAGGAGTCCCTCCTGGACCGCGACCGCGGCGAACCATGCCCGCCCGCCGTCGGAGCCGCTGAGGGCCGCGGCGAGGCCCGTCCGGACCGCGGGGGAGACGTACTTCGCCTTCATGATCGCATCGAACGCGGCGGCACCGTCTCTCGGGGCCATCGCGGCGAGGAACTGGAACGCGGCGATCAGCCGCTGCGTCTCCGGGAGCTCCTCCCGCGCGACGATCGCCATGAGGACCCAGGTCCGGGTCTGGCGGTCCGACTCCCGCAGCACGCCCGAGTCGAGGAAGGCCGCGTAGATCAGGTGCAGGAGATGGAGGACGCTGAACGCCTCGTTCTCCAGGAGGAACCGCACGATCCGGAGGAGGCCCGGCGGGGTGCGCTCCTCGACCTGGAACGCGGCGTGCTCCGAGGTTGGGATCGGGATCAGGTCGAACGCCCGTTCCGCGACCGCGATCTTCACCTGCCGCGAGACCCGGGCGTCGTGGACGCGGCGGGCGAACAGACCGAACGCGCGGGGGTCCTGGAGGCGGGAGACGACGTCCTCGTCGGAGAGCTCGGAGGCCAGGGCCCCGGGGTCGAGGGACCTCTGGTACTCTGCGACCGCGTCGTACGCGAGGAGCTTGAGGACGCGGGTCTCCGTCGGGATCACGGGGAACTCCCGCTCCAGGAATGCAAGGAGGACCTCGGGCATCCGGCGGTTCAACCCCCGGGCGGACGTAAGGCTTGCGGAGCACTTTCACCCGCCGTCCGGCGAACTTTATCTATCGGATGCCCGCTCATTGCGGTCCCTTGGCGTCCGAGGCGTTGCCGCATCCCTTCTCCCTCCTGTCGGACCGAACTCAGGCCCTCCTGAGGGACCTCGGGTTCTCAAAGCCGACGCCCCCGCAGGTCGCCGCGATCCCGCGGATTTTGGCGGGGGAGGACGTCCTCATGATCGCGCCGACGGGGAGTGGGAAGACGGAGGCCGCCCTCCTGCCCGTCCTCGACCGCCTCGCGGCGTCCCAGAGGCAGGGGGTCGGGTTGCTGTACGTGACGCCCCTGCGGGCGCTGAACCGGGACATGCAGGGCCGCCTCGAGCGGCTGTGCGGGAGCCTCGGGCTGACGGTCGACATCCGCCACGGGGACACCCCGCCGAAGGACCGCAAGCGGCAGAGCGCAAAGCCGCCGGACGTCCTGATCACGACCCCCGAGACCCTGCAGGCGATCCTGCCGGGGAAGGTGATGCGGCGGAACCTCCGGGACGTGCGGCACGTGATCATCGACGAGGTCCACCACCTCGTCCAGGACCGCCGGGGCACCCAGCTCGCGGTCGCCCTCGAGCGGCTCCGGGAGGCGACCCCGGTGGAGTTCCAGAGGATCGGCCTGTCCGCGACCGTCGCGCAGCCAGAGATCGTCGCGCGGTTCTTCGGGGGCCCGCGGCCCCTGGAGATCGTGGAGGCCTCGCGGGAGAAGCTGATGGAGTTCCGGGTCGAGTGGCCGAAGCCGAACGACGAGGACTTCGAGACCGCGAGGGACCTGTACATCAGCCCGGAGAACGCGGCGTCGATCAACCTGATGTCCGACCTCATGGAAGAGGCTCGGGCGACCCTCGTGTTCGTGAACGCGCGGGACACCGCGGAGCTCCTCGGCCACCGGTTCTCCCTCGTCTCCCCGGATATCGGCGTCCACCACGGCTGGCTCCCGCGGGAGGAGCGGGAGCGGGTGGAGCGGGAGTTCAAGGGGGGCCGCCTGAAGGGGATCGTGTGCACGTCCACCCTCGAGCTCGGGATCGACATCGGCTCCGTGGACCTCGCGCTCCAGTACATGTCCCCCCGCCAGGTCACGAGCCTGATCCAGCGGGTCGGGCGGGCGGGCCACTCCCTCGACCGCGTGTCGAAGGGCGTCACGGTCACGGTATCGAGCGACGACACGGTGGAGTCCCTCGCCGCCGCGGAGGCCGCGAAGGAGCGGGACCTGGAGCCGCTGAAGGTCCACCGCCACGCCCGGGACGTCCTCTCCCACCAGATCGTCGGGTGCGTCCTCGATACAGGGGGACGGGCCTCCGTGGAGTCGATCCGGACCGTGATCGCCCGCGCGGACCCGTACGCGGACCTCCCGCCGGACGCGTTCGACCGCGTCGTGGAGTTCCTCCTCGACCTCCGCCTCCTCCGGCGGGATGGCGGGGACCTCGTCCCGACCTCCCGCACCCGCGCGTACTACTTCGAGAACCTCTCGACGATCCGCGACGAGCGGCGGTACGTCGCGATCGACATCGCGACCCAGAAGCCCGTCGGCGTCCTCGGGGAGGAGTTCATGATGCTCCGCGCCCGCCGGGGGTACAACTTCATCGTGCGGGGGAAGACGTGGAAGATCCTGAAGATCGGGGAGGACGGCGTCCTGTACGTGGACGCGGTCACGGACCCCCTCGCCGCGACGCCGGGCTGGGACGGGGACATGCTCCCGGTCCACTACCCGCTCGCGGTCCGGACGAGCCGGCTGCGGCGGGAGATCGATGAGAGGCTCGCCCGCCACGGCCCGGAGACGGTCGTGGAAGGACTCTCCCGGGAGTGGCCGCTGAACCGGACGGGCGTGAAGCGTCTCGTCGACGAGGTCGCGGAGCACCGGAAGACGGGGGCTCCCGTCCCCTCGGACCGCCTGATCCTGGTGGAGGGGTTCGATCGCTTCCTGATCGTCCACGCGGGCTTCGGGGAAATCGTGAACGAGACCCTCGGGGACCTCCTCGAGGAACTCCTCGCCCGCAAGAGCCTCGTGCGGTTCTGGTGGGCGACCGCGCACCGGATCCTCCTCGAGCTCGTGATCGACACGAAGGACCTCGACCTGGAGGAGATCGCGCACGACCTCTTCCGCATCGACGAGGGGGAGCTGGACCGCTCCCTCGACATCCTGACGGACGAGCACCTCCCGATCGGGTACTACATGAAGTCCATCGCGGAGCGGATGGGGGCGATGAAGCGCGGCCTCATGGTCGCCGCGGACGAACTGAACTCGATCGAGCTGCGGTTCCGGAAGACGCCGATCCGGGAGGAGGGTCTTCGGGAGGCGATGCTCGTGCACACGGACTACGATGCGGTGCGGGAGATCTTCCGGAAGGTGCGCACCGGGGAGACGACCGTGGAGACGTTCCGCTCCATCGACCGTCCCACCCCGCTCGGCTACCACATCCTGCGCCGGTTCGTCGAGGCGCCCGAGCTGTTCTCCCCGGAGGGGGAGCGGGAGGCGAGCCTCGACCGCATGCGGGCGTCCCTGAACGCGAGGCCCGTGAACCTGCTGTGCTTCCAGTGCGGGGCGTTCCACGAGGACGGGCGGATCTCCGCGCTCCCGGAGAAGCCGACGTGCTCGAAGTGCGGGTCGAACCTCCTCGGCGTTCTGAACTGGTCCGCGTGGTCCGTGCGGGACGCCCTGAACAAGAAGATGATGAAGCTCGACCTCCCGGAGGACGAGCGGAAGGCTCTCGCGCGGGTGCGGCAGACCGCGGACCTCGTCGCGGTGTACGGACGGAAGGCGGTAATCGCCCAGGCCGTGTACGGCGTGGGGCCGCAGACCGCGAGCAAGATCCTCGCGAGGATGCACGACGACGACAAGGCGTTCTACGAGGACCTCTTCGAGGCGAAGCTTCGCTACATCACGACCCGCCAGTTCTGGGACGAACGGCCGCGGAACGAGCCCGCTACGAAGACCCTGATGTACTGATACATGCGGGATCCTAACTGAGACGTCCAGCCACGAGAAGAGCCGCGGGGGGAGAATTGAACCCCCGACCTGCGCCTTACCAAGGCGCTATCAGGGGTTATATAGTTGCAACTGTTATAACGGCTCGTGTACAAGAGCGTACCCGTGAAGCCAGACACATATCGAAAGTTGAAGGACTACAAGATGGCGGGCGCTTCCTTTGACGACGTTCTGAACGAACTCATGCGCAGCGTCCCCGTCGAAGCCGTCGCCGGGCGAGTCATCCAGGAACACTACGAGCGAATGCGGGAGCGGGAGGGCCGCCCGTGGCGAGAAGTACTGCGCCGCCGGCGGGCGTGACGCTCTCGTGCCGCGCTACACGGTATTCATCCATCGGCGGGCTGAAAAGGAACTTCTGAGCCGGCCGAAGCATGTTATCGAGCGATTCCGGAAGACCTTCGAGGTGCTCGAGGAAGATCCCTATCGCCCCCGGCCGGGCTGCGACCTCCGGCTCCTTAAGGGCCACCCGCACGTGCGCGCGATCCGTGTCGGCGACTACCGCGGGATTTACGAAGTCGTGGAGGATGAGAAGGCGGTCTGGTTCACGAAGTTCGGGCATCGGCGCTCCGTGTACGGGTAATGTCGGGCCGAGGGCGGAGCCGCAGGGGGGAATTGAACCCCCGACCTGCGCCTTTCTGGACCGCTCGACGGCGGCTTACCAAGGCGCCGTCAAGGGCCGGCCCACTCCACGACGGTGGCCTCCCCCTGACCGACTCCGACACAGAGGGTCGCGAGCCCGTAGAACGGCTTCTTTTCTTTCGGGGCCCGCCGTCCCATCTCGTGGACGAGGGTGCACAGGATCCGGGCCCCGCTGCATCCGAGCGGATGGCCCAGCGCGACGGCCCCTCCGTTCACGTTCGTGATCTCGTGGCGGAACCCGAGCTCCCGCATCACGAGGAGCGCCTGGATCGCGAACGCCTCGTTCAGCTCGATCAGTCCGAGGTCCTCGACCCGCAGCCCCGCGCGGGCGAGGGCCTTCCGGGTCGCGGGGACGGGGCCGAGGCCCATCGTGCGGGGCTCCACGCCCGCCGCCGCGGACGCGACGATCCGGGCCATGGGACGTAGGCCGAGCTCCTTCGCCGTCGCGTCGCTCATCAGGAGGAGCGCCGCGGCGCCGTCGTTCACGCCGCTGGAGTTCCCTGCGGTCACGGTCCCGCCCTCCCGGAATGCTGGGGGCAGCCTCGCGAGGGCCTCGAGAGACGTGTCGGGACGGGGGTGCTCGTCCCGGGTTACGAGGGAGACCCCGCCCTTCCTCTGTGGGACGGGGACGGGCACGATCTCCTCCGCGAACCTCCCGCTCTCGATCGCAGCAACCGCCCTCCGGTGACTCTCGAGGGCGAAGCGGTCCTGCTCCTCCCGCGTGATCTTGGGACCAACGAGCCGCAGGTTCTCCGCGGTCTCCCCCATCGACTCGTTGCCGAACGACTCCTTGATCTTCGGGTTCGGGAAGCGCCAGCCCAGGGTCGTGTCCCAAGCAGTGAGGTGGCTCAGGGAGCCGTCCGGGTTCTTCGGGATCGCGTACGGGGCGCGGCTCATGCTCTCGACCCCGCCCGCCACGAACACGTCTCCCTCCCCGCACTTAATCGCACGGGCCGCGGCGTTGATCGCCGCGAGGCCCGAGGAGCAGAGGCGGTTGAACGTCACCGCCGCGACGGAGACCGGGAGCCCCGCGAGGAGGGCCGCCATCCGGGCGACGTTGCGGTTGTCCTCCCCCGCCTGGTTCGCGCAGCCCATGTAGACTTCCTCGACGAGGGCGGGGTCGATCCCCGCCCTCCGCACCACCTCGCCCACGACGAGGGCCGCGAGGTCGTCGGGTCGAACGTCGCGGAGGGCGCCGTTGTGCCGCCCGATCGGGGTGCGGACGGCTCCGACGATCATGGCTTGCGGCATGTCCTTCCCTTCTGCAACCTTTCCGCGGGCTCAAGCCGGTTGGGAGTTTTCAACCTTTGCGGGTGAAGCTTGGGTGTTCGGGGATTGCAGTAGCTCGAGTAGCGCACGACCGTCTCCCTCCCGAGGTCCTTTGCGATTCAACTCCTTGAGCCGCCTGTGAAAGTCGTCCCGAACCGCAACGACATCGGGGTCAAGGTGTCCGGTGGATCCACCCAACCGGCGATTCTTCTGGCGGTGTCCAATGAACTCTAGGAGCAAGAGACACTGCGGCCGTTTCAGGATCAGATAAGGTTCGACCAGATGAAGAATCCGTTCCGCTTTCCGAGAGTTCCAAGTGATTTTGTAGGCCTGCCTGTTCTTGGGGCGAGTGGGGGTCGACATTGGCTTCAGAGAGCCTCCATAGATCGCATGGATAGCCCTCAGGCCCTCAAGGTTCGTATTGGCAACTTGAACGCGGACAATGTGCTCGGGGGAACGGTTGTAAACCTTCCACGGATGCTCGGGGGAGTGTCGAAGCCGCCTTGGCCCGTTCGCGATACGTAGGATCCCTAGGTACCCCTCCCCATCGATGAACCCTGCTAAGTACTCGGGAGAAATGGTCGGCTTTTCACTTTGGGTCAACTGGGCCCCACGTGTAGCACAAACTGCTGGAGGGAGATAGGACTTCGCAGGGGAGATGGTCGAAACTACGTCCTACGGTCTCCTCCTTCTCCCTTGACCGCCTTGAAACGGCTGCTCTCCAGATCGAGCTCAAAGTCCTCTTCCTTCACCTCGCCGGGGGTGAAGACCTTGCCGGGCTCGAACTCGAGCTTCTTCTCTTCCTTCTTTTTCCGCTTCTGCGGGCGCGGCTCAGCCTGCTGTTGCATACCGTTCCTCCAGCTTCGTTGCGTAGGGATCGTACAGGTCTATCCGCCGCCGGGTGCCGTCGTTCACGACCAGGAGGCTCCAATCAATCGCTTCGATATTGAATCTGTCGCACAGATTTCGCCGAAGCGCTGCACGGGTATCCGTGGGCGGATCCTGGATCGCGTGCAGGATTCGATCGTCCGTCGTCGTGCGGTCGAGGAGCCCCTTCCGCTGTCTCTTGTAGAACAGCGAGCGCTCCTCCCCGATCTCGGAGTACTGCTTGCAGGCGCTCATCTCGACGTCCGGGCCTTCGTCCCCTCCCGTCGCGTCCTGGATCGCGTACCATCGGTCGAGCCACTCGATCCGGCGGGCGAGGTCCTTCGAGCTCCTGGTTTCCAGGCCGTCGAGCACCTCCTCGAAGAGCCGGAACGCGCGCTTGTCTCCGTCGCCGTCGAGGATCCCCTCGATCTTCCCGAGGTAGTACCGCTGGATGTCGATCGGAGACACGACGGAGCCGTCCTCGAGGTGGACCTTCCACTTCCCGGGGTCTCGGATCTCCACGTTGTGCCAGACATCGTCCACGGGGCTCTTCAGCTTCGGCACGTCGTCGAGCATCCCCTTCTCCATCAGCTCCAGGACGGACGAGGTCACGAAATGCCGCAACAGGATCGCGGTCTCGTTCATCAGGGCGTCCCCGACGATCACGTGGAGCCGCCGCCATCGCCGCGCGTCCGCGTGGGGTTCGTCCCGCGTGTTCAGGATCCCCGTGTCGTGCATCGTCTCCCCGCTCACGACCGTCGACGTGAGGTACGCCATCGGGGAGAGCACGTACTTCCCGTCGAGGATGTCACCCGCGCCCGTGTAGATGAAGCGGGTCGAGAGATGGGGCACGAGGGCCCGCACGTACTCCTGCGGGAACGCGACGTCCCGGGATACGCAATAGTTCTCGTGGGAGCCGTACGACGTCCCGTCCGGGGACGTGTTGTTCTTGAACGCGTGGATCTTCACGCCGCCCGCGGTGTACTTGTCCTCCATCACCTTCCGAAGCCAGTCGAGGATCTTCTCCCCCGCCTTCTCCCACGTGACGAGGTCCCAGGGGTTCGACACCTCGCACGTGCTCAGCTCGAAGTGCCCGACGTCGTAGTACGCGCGGGAGCCGTTCTTGATCCACTCCCCCGCGAGGTGGAGGTCGGACTCCCGCAGGAGGTCCAGCGCGAGGACGTGTGGGTCGAACCCGAGCGTCCCCATCTTGCGGCAGAACAGCGTGTACTCGTGCTCGGTCCCCTGGACCCGCTTCCCCATCCATCACCCGACCATGGGGTCCGCGCCGGTCCGGAAGACCTCCCGCTGGCGCTTCTCGTACACGTACATCTCCGTGATCGCGTGCTCCTTGCACTCCTCCTCGACGGCCATCTCGAGGTCCTTGAAGGAGAGGCCCTCCTTCTTCCGGTCCGCCTTCTTCATCGCGATCACCCGCTTCACGTAGTTTTTCTTCGCGGTCTTCACGATCGCGCTGATGATCGCGCCGCTCGCGATGTCCATCCGCTTCACGGTCTTGATCGCTTCCTTCGCCTCCGCGTCGAGCTTCACCTTCACCCACTTGTTCTCGCCGTACAGCTCGTCGATGACGTACTTGCGGAGGGCCTCGATCGCGGGGCGGTGGCCTCCGTGCTCCGACTCGAGGTCCGCGGGGACCGGAAGGTCGTCCGTGATGTAGATCTTCGCGATTTCCTCGGAGGCCTGGCGGTTCGGGCGGGGGATCTCGATGATCTCGTCGAACCGGCCCGGCCGGAGCAGTGCGGGGTCCAGGAGGTCCGCGCGGTTCGTCGCGCCGAGGACGAACACGTTCTCCATCTGGATCAGGCCGTCCATCTCGCTCAGGATCTGCGCGATGATGTTCTTGTGGACGCCGGAGGTGTCCATCATCCCGCGGACGGTGAAGAGGGCCTCGATCTCGTCGAAGAACACGATGCTCGGGGCCTTCTCGCGGGCCTGGCGGAAGATCTCCTTCACGATCCGCTCGGATTCGCCGACCCACTTCGAGAGGACGTCCGCGATGCTGACGTTGAAGAACGTCATGTCGTTCTCCGTCGCGATCGCCTTCGCGAGCATCGTCTTCCCGCATCCCGGCGGGCCGTACAGGAGGATCCCCTTCGGGGCGACGAGCTTGATCGACGCGAACAGCTTCGCCTCCTGGAACGGCAGGACGACGACGTCCCTGATCCGCTCGATGTGCTCGGAAAGGCCGCCGATCAGCGCGTACGTGACGTTCGGCTTCTCGCCGAGGAGGAGGGACTTCACCTCTAGGTTCGGGAGGACCTCCAGGAGCTCCATCGTCGGGGGGAGGACGCTGATCTGGAACCCGGGCTTCAGCTTCTTGAGGAACGCCTTGTCGCACTCCACGAGGCGCTTCTCCATGTCCCCGTCGATGCTCACGACGAGCCTCCCATCCAGGATGTCCATGACCTTCGCGATCACGCCGGAGTTCTTCGTCGCGCTCCCCTCGACGATCGCGTACGTCTGCGGGTGGACCCACACGTATTGTCCGAGGCCGAGGCCGGACTTGTCGACGAGGCCCGTCGAGACCTTGAGGAGCTCCGTCGCGCGCGCGACGACGACCTGGTTCCCGTCGAGGTCGGGTCCCTCCTTCCGGACGACGTACGCGTACAGGAGGGGCGGCTGCTTGATCTTGTTGAACTTGTCCTCGTACGCCTTCAGGCGGTACTCCCGCTCCTCGATCTCGTACCGGAAGCTGTGGAGGTCCCGCTCGTACTGCCGTCGGAGGCGGTCGATCTTCTCCTCGAATTCCTCGCGCACTTCCCCCACGGGCTTCTTCTCGTCGTCCGGTTCGGTGTCTACCATTCGGAGTTCACCAGAGGGTTCTCTAGAGTGGGCTGCACGCTGGAAAAGCCGCCCTCGCACGCACGCGTGAGCGATGGACTTCGGAGTACGCCCATCCCTTGGCACTAATTAGGTGCTCCGTATAAAGATTATTGGAACGGTTCGTGAACATGAGAAAAGTGAAAGTGAAATCACAGAAAATGCGATAAAAAACGATGTCGCGAGGCCCGCGACACGCCTTCCCCTCGAATTTCAACGAAAGTTTCTGGGAAGGTCACGAGCGCAACGAGCGAATCGCGCACAACGGTTAACCGACATCGCCCCATCCCGGCCCGGGATGGAAGGGGTCGCCGCGTTCGCCGCTGCTTTCCTCCTTGTCTCCATTATGGAGCTCGGGGACAAGACCCAGCTACTTGTGATCTCCCTCTCCACGAAGTATCCGATGATCCCCGTCGCCGCCGGGGCGGCCCTCGGGGTGATCGCGGTGACCGCCATCGCGGTGGCAATCGGAATCGCGATTGCGACGGCGGTTCCGCTTCTGTACGTGCAAGTGCTGTCGGGCGCACTGTTCATCGGGTTCGGGCTATGGGCCCTCCGGCCCGAGCGTGAGGAATCGGAGTCGGATGCGGGGGACGATGTGCGCAATCCGTTCTTGACCTCGCTGGGTCTTGCCTTCGTCGCCGAGCTTGGCGACAAGACGATGATCGCGGTGATCGCGCTCAGCGGGTCCCTCGCGGCGCCCGTGTCCGTGTTCGCGGGAGCGTCCCTCGGTCTCGTCGCCATCGTCGTCATCAGCGTCGCCCTCGGCCGTGTCCTTCGACGGTACGTCACCGCGCGCTGGCTCCGGTACCTCAGTGCGGGATTGTTCCTCGCGGCGGGGATCATCACGATCGTTGAGGCACTGGTCACGTGAGGTCGTGCTTCGGGAAGACGGATGCTTTCACCTCCTCGACGACCTGACGGACCGCGGGCGAGACCCGCCCCTCGTCCCCGGTCGAACCCCCATCCCGCAACCGCCCGGGCGCGGACCCGAGCTCCCGCTCGCACACCTTCCTCCATCCCGCCGGGATCTCGTCGGGCAACCGGGCGCCCGCGACTCGTGCGGCGATTAGGGTCCACACCCGCGCGCACGCAGCCATGTCGTACCCGCCCCCGGTCGCGGCGACCCAGCGCCCGCCGCAGATCTCCGTCGACAACCCGTCGACGATGCCCGCGACCCGCTCGTACGTCCGCGTCGTGAGCTTCAGGTGCGCGAGCGGGTCCGAGTAATACGCGTCCGCCCCCGTCTGGGTGAAGATGAGATCCGGCCGGTACGCGCGGGCGAGGGACGGGACGATCTCCTCGAAGGCGTGGATGTAACTCGAGTCCGTCGTGTAGGGAGGGAGCGGGATGTTCACCGAGTATCCCTCGCCCTTCCCCTTCCCGACGTCGGCGGGGAATCCGGTTCCGGGGAACAGGAAGCGACCGTCCTCATGGAGGGAGACCGTCAGGACCCGTGGGTCGTCGTGGAAGACCTCCTGGACCCCGTCGCCATGATGGGCGTCGATGTCGATGTACAGGACCCGCTTCGAGAGGCCCGACTTCAATACGCGGGCGATCCCGACCGCGACGTCGTTGAAGATGCAGAACCCGGACGCGCGCGCGGGCATCGCGTGATGGAAGCCACCGCCGAGGTTGTACGCGCGCGGGCGCTCCCCGGTCGCGACCGCCTCGCACGCCTGGACGGTCCCGCCCACTTGGAGGGCGGCGGCCTCGTACATCCCTCGGAAGATCGGGTTGTCCCCGGGCCCGAGGCCCCACTCGTGCGCCTCGTCCCTCGGGTGTGCGCTGAGCTCCCGCACCGCGTCGACGTACCGGCGCTCGTGGACGAGGAGGAGGTCCTCCTCCGTCGCGGGCCGCGGGGGGACGAGGTCCGCGGGTCCGTCGAACATCCCGTACGAGCGCAGCAGCTCCGCCGCGAGCCGGTGGCGGATCGGCTGGAACGCGTGGTCCTTCCCGAAGCTGTAGTCGAGGTACCGGTCGTCGTACAGGATCCCGGGCTTCGCCACGGCGCCGGGAACGGGGACCCGCTACATCAGCCCTTCAGCTACAGCAACCATCCGCCGGTGACGTTCAGGACGTCCCCGGTGACGAACTCCGCGTCGTCCGAGCAGAGGAAGGCGACCGCGTTCGCGATGTCCTGGGCGGTCCCGGGGCGGCCCACGGCGGTCCCGGGGTCCTTCCGCCGGCGGGCCCGCGGGATCGTGAGGTCGGTGTCGTCCACGATCCCGGGGGAGACGACGTTCACCGTGATTCCGTCCCGCCCCACCTCCCGCGCGAGGGCCTTGCTCAGGGCCACGATCCCCGCCTTCCCCGCGTAGAACCCCGCCATCCCCTTCGAGCCGTGGGCGCGGTACGCGCCCGCCGCGCCGAGGGAGACGATCCGGCCCCAGCGCGCCCGTTTCATGAAGCGCAGGGAGTGCTTCGAGCAGAGGAACGCGGCGGTGACGTTCGAGTCGAGGAGGTCCCGCCACTCCGCGTACGAGGTGTCCGCGACGTCCTTCACGAGGAAGTTCCCGACGTTGTTCACGAGGATGTCGAGGCCGCCGAGGGCCTTCGCGGTGCCCGCGACGAGACGCTTCACGTCCGCCTCCCGGGTGACGTCCGCCCGGATCGCGGAGGCCTTCACCCGACCGGAGCGGACCATCGCCGCGACCTTCTTCGCGGCGGATGCGCTCGTGAGGTAGCTGATCCCGACCGCCGCTCCCTCCCGCGCCAAGGTGAGGGCGATCGCCCGGCCGATCCCGCGCGCCCCGCCCGTCACGAGGGCCCTGTGACCCGAGAGCCGGCCCGCCATCACGATCCCGCGCGCGATGGCCCCTTAGGGAATAAGGGTTCGCGGACCCGGACTTCGGTGAACGTTTAAAAGTGGAGGTCCGCATTGCAACGGGGTTTCCATGGCCTCCGGCCGTCCCGCGACGTGGGTCCTCCTCGCGATCGCGGGGCTCCTCGCGATCACCGCCGTTGCGCCCCCGACCACCGCGGTCCACCAGGGAACCGTGAGGCCGGGGGGCGCCGCGGTCTCCGCGACCGTCACCCTGGACGTGAACAATTGGACCGCATACACGTTCGAGATGAACGCGGGGGACACCCTCACGTACGACATCCGGGTCCTCGCCGGGACGCCAATCGACATGTACATCGTCCCCGACGTCGGCCTCGCGGACTACGCGAACGACACGAGCGTGCAGTTCCTCGAGTACGCGGACGAGACGAACCAGCGGAACATCAGCGGGTCCTTCGGGAGCGTGACGGGCGTCATCGGAGTCATCCTCGACAACACGGACGTCGGCCAAGGGGGTGCGGACCCGACGGGGCCCGTCACTGTGTCCGTGAGCCTCGTGAAGTCCTCGAACCTCTACCTGGGAGGCCTGATCCTCCTCGCGTGCGGGGTCGTCCTCCTCGTCGTGGCGGTGGTCGTCGCGTTCGTCCTCCAGCGTCGGAAGGCGGCCGCGCCGGTGCCCCCTCCGGGGCCGTACGGGGCTCCGCCGGTCCCCTACCAGGCGCCTCCGGGACCGTCGCCTCCGGAGACCCCCGCAGGCCCGTCGGACGCGGCTCCGCCGCCTCCGCCCCAGAACCCCTAGTCAAGGGGGTCGAAGCCGTCGTGAGCTCCCGCTCGGGGTCACGAAAAACACGAAAATAGAGGGGGCCGGCAGGCCGGGAAGGCCTACCGGTTGAAGGAGGAGAGGAACCGGATCACGTACGCGGTTGCCTGGTCGGAGGGCAGGGTGCCCGGCGGGATCGAAGGCTTCGGGGTCTTCATAGCTATTCACCTTACCTCATCGTTTAGATGTTGTCTAATTAGAACGAGGGCATGCGATGTATTAATAGGTTTTGACATCCCTATGCCGTTTTGATAGCGTCTAAATAAACCCTTGGGGGTTCGCGCGATGCCGGAGGCCCGAAAAGAGGAAGTCGACGTGTCCCGGAAGCAGGTGAAGATCCTCAGCGACCCCACGCGGCTCCGGATCCTCTCGATGCTGTTCGAGCAGGAGATGAGCATCTCGGGTCTCGCGAGGGCCCTCGGGCTCACGCCCGCCACGGTCCACCACCACATCGCCCAGCTCCGGAAGGCGGGCCTGATCCGGCCCACGCGGAGCGAGATGCGGGGGAACCTCGCGGAGACGTACTACGAGATGCCCGCGAAGGGGATCGACTCCTCCCACGTCTGGGACCGGCTGAAGGACGAGGAGAAGGTCGCGTACCGGCTCGCGGTCCTCGGGATGCTGAAGGGGATGATCAACGACAGCGTGAAGGCGATCCAGCAGCGGGGCACCGTGGAGTGGGAGGTCGGCCGGCTCCTGTTCTACCGGCTCCCGTGGCGGCGGGACGCGATCCAGCAGGTCGAGGAGATCCTCGAGGAGGCGAAGAAGCGGCTCGCCCGCCTCGAGGAACGGTGGGCGCGGGAGACGGGGGCGGGGCGGGTCGCCGTCGTGATCACGATGCTCCCCGCGTAGGCCCTGGCGGGGCTCCCCGACGCGCGATCGACGTCAGTCAACATGTTGACTGTTTTCTTCGGGAGTACTTTCGGCCATCCCCCCCCGGAACAGCTATTATATAGCTGTATATATGGACGTCCATGGACGAACCGAACCTCTGGATCCTGAGCTATGACGTGGACGGCCGCGACCGGTCCACGGCCTCCCGTGTGTGCCACCTGATCTTCGGTCGCAGGAACCGAACAACCCACGACGGCATCCCGGCGACGTACGACCAACCCGGGTTCATCCACCGCCCCGGGGTCGTCTGGGTCGGGCAGTCCGTCCTCATCCTCCCCCGCGGGGACGCCCTGGAACTCCGCGGGCGGCTCGACGCCCTGGGCGTGTCGACGGGGATGGGACGCCTCGTGATCGAGCGGGACCAGCTCACGATCTTCCGCCGGAGGCGCCGGGCGGGCGCCCGCCGAACCGGCTGACCACACCCGGGTGTCAGTCAACATGTTGACTGTTTTTCCTGCCGGCCCTGGAGGGCGCCGACATCAGTCAACATGTTGACTGTTTTCCGGGGGCTTCCGGAATCTCCCCGACCCATGGTTTATAGTCGGCCTCGCCGGTGGGCCCCGCATGGCGGACCGCGTGGAGCCGATCTTCTTCCCGAGGTCCATCGCCGTCGTCGGGGCCTCCCGCCACAAGGGGAAGGTCGGGTACGCGATCCTCCGGAACCTCCTCGTGAACGAGTTCCAGGGGACCCTGTTCCCCGTGAACCCGAACGCGGACTCCGTCCAGGGGATCAAGGCGTACCCGAGCATCGCGGACGTCCCGGACCCCGTGGACCTCGCGATCATCACGGTCCCCGCGGACGCCGCCCTGGACGCCGTGGAGGCGTGCGGGAAGAAGGGCGTGCGGGGGCTCGTCGTGATCACTGCGGGGTTCCGCGAAATCGGAGGGATCGGGATTGAGCGGGAGAAGCGGCTCAAGGATCTTGTGAAGCGGTACGGGATGGTCCTCGTGGGCCCGAACTGCATGGGGGTGATCAACACCCACCCGGACGTGCAGATGGACGCGACGTTCGCCCCCACGCCGCCGCTGCGGGGCCACATCTCGTTCCTCTCCCAGAGCGGGGCCCTCGGGGTCGCGATCCTCGACCACGCGAGGAACCTGAAGCTCGGATTCGCGAAGTTCGCGTCCCTCGGGAACAAGGCGGACGTGAGCGGGAACGACCTCCTCGTGAGCTGGGAGGACGACCCGGAGACGAAAGTGATCCTGATGTACCTCGAGAACTTCGGGAACCCGAAGAACTTCGTCCGGATCGCCCGCCGGGTCACGAAGAAGAAGCCGATCATCGCGGTGAAGGCGGGCCGGACGGAGGCCGGGGGCCGCGCGACGGTGAGCCACACGGGCTCCCTCGGCGGGAGCGACATCGCCGCGGAGGCCGCGTTCACGCAGACAGGCGTGCTCCGCGCGAACTCGATCGAGGAGCTCTTCGACTACGCGATGGCGTTCTCCCGCCAGCCCCTCCCGCGGGGGAAGCGGGTCGCGATCGTGACGGACGCGGGCGGCCCCGCGATCATGTGCACGGACTTCCTGATCGAGAACGGGATGGAGATCGCAACCCTCTCGGAGTCGACGATCGCCTCGATGCGGGCGTGGGCGCCGCCGGAGGCGTCCCTCCGGAACCCCGTGGACTTGATCGCGTCCGCGGGGGCCGCGGAGTACCGGAAGGCGGTCCAGGCCGTCCTCCGGGACGACAACGTGGACGCGGTGATCGTGATCTACGTCCCGCCGATCGTGACGGAGGAGGTGAACGTCGCGAGGGCGATCGTGGAGGCCGCGAAGGGCTCGACGAAACCCGTCCTGTGCAACTTCCTCGGGAGGAGCGAAGAGGCCCCGGGGTTCGTGGAGCTCGTGACGAACTCGATCCCGTCGTACCTGTTCCCGGAGAGCGCGGCCCATACGATCGCGGCGATGCACCGCCACAAGGAGTACCTCGAGCGGGACGAGGGGACGTTCCCCGCGTTCGAGGTGGACCGCGCCGCGGGGGCCCGGATCCTCGCGGCGGCGAGGGCCGCGGGCCGGTCCCGCCTCCTCGAGACGGAGGCGATGGACCTCCTCCGCGGGTACGGGTTCCAGGCCGCGGCGACCCGGGCGGCCCGGGACGCGGATGCCGCCGTGGCCGCGGCGATCGGGATCGGGTTCCCCGTCGTCCTGAAGGGGGTCGGGCCCGCCCTCGTCCACAAGACGGAGCTCGGGGCCGTCGCCCTCGACCTGCGGGACGAGAAGGACGTCCGGACCGCGTGCGCGCGGATCGCGAAGAAGCTCGAGAAGGCGAGGGTGGCCTGGGACGGCTTCGTCGTGCAGGAGTTCGTGAAGGGCGGGAAGGAGACGATCCTCGGGATGGTGAGGGACAAGGTGTTCGGCCCCCTCCTCGCGTTCGGGCTCGGCGGGATCTACGTGGAGTACCTGAAGGACATCGCGTTCGGGCTCGCGCCCCTCACGGACATGGACGCCCGCCGGATGGTACGGTCGATCCGGACGTACCCGATGCTCGAGGGCGTGCGGGGGGAGGCGCCGAGCGACATCCCCGCCCTCGAGGAGGCCCTCGTGCGGCTGTCCGTGATGGTCACGGACCTCGAGGAGGTCCAGGAGGTGGACCTGAACCCGGTCGCCGCCCTGGAGAAGGGGAAGGGGTACCGGGTCCTTGACGCCCGCATCGTCCTGTGATCAGCGCTTCCGACGGGCGGGCTTCGCGGGGGACATCAGCTCCACCCACTCCCCGTCCGGGCCCGTGACGTACGCGAGCCACTCCTTCCCCTCGCGGAACGGGGGCAGGGCGACCCGGAACTCGCCCCGGTGCTCCCGGAGGAACCCGCGGACGTCGTGGACGGAGAACGCGAGGTGGTCCAGCTCGTCCCCCTGGCGGTACCTCTTGTGGATCCCGATCCGCGGGTACCGGTTCAGCTCCAGGCGCTGGGTCCCCCGGTGGCTCTTCAAGACCGCGATCCTCCCGCCGGTCTCCCGGATGTTCATCCGCCACGTCACCCGCATCCCGAGAATCCGGGTGTAGAAGTCGATCGACCGGTCCATGTCCCGAACGCGGATCCCCGTGTACCGGAATCCCATGTCCCCACCCGCCCTCCCCGGACCCCGGGACGGGCCATGAACCCTCTCCCGTCATCCGGCGGTCCGTTCTTGGGGCGAAGGGATTATATCCGTGGAAGGCCAGAAGCCAGACGGCGCAACCGCCCGGAGACTCCCGTTGCCCCCACCTCCAAGGTCCCGCCAGAAGTCGGAACTTCAGAAGGTGTTCATCCTGGATGCCCAAGGCGGGTACGCGGGGGAGCTCGTCCTCGACGAGGACTGCGTCGTGGAGTTCGGGGACTTCCTCGCCGCGGTCCCCGAGCGGGGGCTCGAGGACCGCCAGAGCATCTTCATCGGCGAATACAACAAGGCGACCGCGCTCCACGGCGAGGGCCTGAGCCTCATCGCGATCTCGAAGGGCGACGTGCAGCCGTCCGAGGTCACATGGGGGAAGATCGCGCTCACCGTGGCGGAGGCGCACCTCTCGGGCCCCGTGCAGGGGGCCTCGGCGCAAGGTCCCGACAAGGGCGTGCTCGAGTCCCTCGCCGGGGCCCTGGAGAAGCGCGAGGCCGAGATCGCGGAGCGGGAGAGGGCGTTCCCGGAGAAGGAGGCGGTCGCGGCGAAGGCGCACGAGGAGCGCGGGCGGGCGCTCCAGGCGCAGGTCGAGGACCTCACGCGGCGGCTCGCGGACGCGGAGGCCCAGAGGGCTCACTCGCGCCAGGAACTCGAGCGCCTCGCGTCGACCCCCGCGGCGGGCGCCGGCCTCGAGGCGGAGAGAAGGCAGCTCGAGAAGGACAAGAAGGCGGTCCAGCGACAGGCCCTGCAGTTGCTCGACCGGGAGGAGAAGGTCCGGGCCCGGGAATCCCACCTGGCCGAGGAGGCGGGGAAGGTGGACGCCGCGCGGAAGGAGAACGAGGCCCTCCTGGCGACGCTGGAGACGGCGAAGAAGCCCGCCGACGGGTACGACGTCGAGTCCGCGAAACGGGAGATGAGCATGCGCGTGAAGATCCTCCAGCAGAAGGCGCTCGACCTCCTCGACCGCGAGGAGAAGCTCCGGAAGCGTCAGGAGGAGTTCGAGAAGGCGCACCAGGGCTGACCCCGCCGCGCCTCTGAGAACCGGGGCGATAAGGGCTTTAACCGCGAGTCCCTTTGAGAGCGGGATGATCCGGGAGCGCGTCGACCGCCTCCTGGGGCGGCTCGCGACGGAGCGGCAGTTCCCCCCGCAGGGCCGTACGGTGTTCATCGACCTCGAGCGGCGGGAGACCCGCTCCGCGTACGCGCCGCGGCGGCTCGTGGACGTGTTCCTCGGCGGCCGCGGGATGAACATGTTCTACCTCGCGAACCTCCTCGACCCGTCCCTGGAGCCCCTGAGCCCGGAGATCCCGCTGATCTACGGGGCGGGGATCGCGACGGGAATCATCCCGAGCGCGTCCCGGGGGAACCTCACCTCGTGGTCCCCGGACTCCCGCATCCTCCTCGACTCGAACGCGGGGGACTACTTCCCGTCGTTCCTGAAGCTGAACGGGATCGACCACCTCGTGATGTACGGGCGCGCCCCGGAGCCCACGCTCCTCTACATCACGGGCGGCGAGCTCGAGTTCCGGGACGCGACCCCGTACTGGGGCCTCGACAACGTCGACATGCGGCGCCGGATCTCCGTGGACTACAACGGGGCCTGGGAGCGGGACCTCGCGATGGTGAACATCACCCGCGCCGGGGAGAACGGGGTCCGGATCTCCGGCGTGATGGCGGGGCCGAAGTCCCTCCACGCCCGGGGCGGGGGCGGGGCGAAGATGGGCGCGATGAACCTGAAGGCGATCGTCGCGAAGCACATCCTGCGCCTGGACTTCGCCTCTCCCGAGAAGGTCCCGAAGACGAACCGGGACATCGCCCGCCAGTTCATGAACACGGGCGTCGGGAAGATCCTCCACGAGCGCGGCACGCCGTTCCTGTACAAGCCGTCCCGCCAGATCTGGGCGATGGCGACGAAGAACAACCAGGAGACGGTGTGGGTCGACGCCCTCGACTCCGAGAACTTCGACCCGTTCCGGCCGGACATGAACGGGTGCTTCCGGTGCCCCGTGAACTGCCGCCCGATGAACGACGTGACGTCCGTGTACCCGGAGGACCCCGACCTCGTCGCCCTCGTGGACCGCGTGAACGCCCTCGGGTACGACGGCCCCCGCTACCTGAAGGGGGACGGCCCGGAGTACGTCACCGTGGGGAAGCTCGGCCCGAACATCGGGAACACGAAGCCGCAGGTCGTGATCTACCTGAACAACATCTGCAACGACCTCGGCCTCGACACGTCCGGGACGGGCGGGAACCTGAGCTGGGCGATGGAGCTGTTCCAGCGCGGGATCATCACAACGAGGGAGACGGGCGGGCTCGACCTCGCGTGGGGGAACGCGGTCGCGGTCGCGGAGCTCCTGTTCCTCACCGCGAAGCGGGAGGGGTTCGGGCGGGCGATCGCGGCGGGCAGCAACGCGGTGGAGGACGGCTTCTACCCGCCGGAGGCCCTGAAGTATCGCATGACGATCAAGAGGACGATGCAGAGCGACCCGCACGACGCGAGGATCCTGAAGGCGTTCGCCCTCGGCCTCGGGGTCTCGACGCGGGGCTTCGACCACCTCCGGAACCGCGTGACCCTCGAGATCAACGCCCGCATCAACGACGCGCCGGAATACAAGGCGAGGCTGTACGGCGGGCCCGTGAGCGGGAAGCCGAACTCGTACGAGGGGAAGGAGCTCGCGGTGAAGGCGTGCGAGGACATCTACGCGGTCGGGGACTCCATCGGGATGTGCCGCTTCACGACGAAGCTGTTCAACTCCCCGAACCTCCCCGGGTACGAGCAGTTTGAGGAGCAGATCCGGAACGCCGCGGGCCTCGAGTACTCCGTGGAGCACCTCGCCGCGATCGGGTCGAACATCCGCGGGATCGAGCGGATGATCAACCACACCCTCGGGATGCGGCGGAAGGACGACGTGTGCCCGGACCGCTGGTTCGACGAGGCCGTGAAGGGCGGGCCGTACAAGGGGGAGAAGCTGGACCGCAAGGAGTTCGACGCAGCCCTGGACCGGTTCTACCGGCTCTGCCGCCTGAACGCGGAGGGCATCCCGACCTTGGAGTGGCGGGAGGAGCTGAACCGGATCGTGTTCGGGTACAACGTCACGGTCCGAATCCCGCGGGCCATCGTGGCCCTGCCGGACGGGGCGATCACGATCACGGAGGAAACGGCGACGATCGGCGCCCTCCTAGACCGCCTCTCCGGCCGGTATCCCGAGCTGAGGAGGGCCCTCGAGGCGGAGGACTCCCTCGTGAACGTGGCGATCAACGAGGAGATGTTCGTCGAGGGGATCCGCAATCTCCCGCTCAAGGACGGGGACCGGGTCGAGCTCGTGCAGGCGTTCTCGGGCGGCTGAGACCGCCCACGCGCTCACGTCGGCGGCTTCGCCAGGCGCACGCGATACGCGGAGACCACGATGCCAGCGACGAGGATTGCCGCATCGACCGCGGTCCCCAGCCCCAAGATCGGCGGAAGCGTGAGGAGCCCTGTCAGGTGGGAGAGGACCCCGGTCGCGCCCTCGGCGACGACGAACGGCACGGCCACGAAGAGGAACGCGAGCAACTTGCGGCGCGAACCCGTCGGCCACGGCGCTCGCTGCGCAGACCATGCGCCGACGAAGACGAGAATCATTGCGAAGACGGCTGCCACGATCGGCTTGAGATTCGCTGTCGCGGGAGGAGGCGGACCCTCCACGCGAACCGCCCGGGTGCGCTCCGGCTCCTGGTTCCCGAGGCGGTCCGAGGAGCGGTAGGAGACGTTGTGATTTCCCGCTGCTAGGGTAAAGCCCCCCGCGTATGGCGTCCACGCGCCGCCGTCAATCCGGACCTCCGTGAGATTAACGCCGCTCCCCGCGTCCGTCGCGCTCAGGGAGAACGTCGTCGTGTTCGTGTACGGCCCGGTGGCGGGGGACAGCGTCGTCGTTGGCGGCGTGTCGTCGAGGACGAGCGTGGTGTTCCGGAGTGACTCCTGGCTCCCCAAACGGTCCGCCGACAGATATTCCACGTATCGAGCGCCGTCCGCCCCAGGGAGCGTGAACGGGGATCCGTACGGCGTCCACGCGGACCACGTCCCGCTCCAGATCCGAAACGTCGTGACGTCGACGCCAACGGCGGTGATGCCGCCGTCCGTCGACGCCAGTGTGAGGGGCGTCGTCACGTTCACGAACGTGCCGCCGACGAGGGACCTCGGCGCGCCCACCGCCAGAGTGGTCGTCGGCGGGGTGTCGTCGAGGCGCAAGGTCGCGGTCCCGACGGGTTCCACGTTGCCCGTGAAGTCCTCGCTCCGCCACTCGACGACGCGTGGACCCTCTCCCACCAACGAGAACGGCCCCGTGGCGGTGTAGTTCCTCCAAGTCCCGCCGTCCACGCGGTACGTCGTGTTCCGGATCCCCGTCCCGCTCTGGTCGATCACGAAGAAGGAGAGAGGTGTGCCGGAGGTGACGAACGTCTCGGTCGCCGTGACGTTCGGTTGCCCGACGACGAGGTTCGTCACGGGTCCCGCGAGGACGTCGACGGTCCAGATGTATCGGTTGTTCGACTCGTTCCACTCGAACTCGTCGTCGGTGTAGTCGACGTCTGCGACGACCTGGACCGCGCCGGGCGTTCCGGGGGACGACCAGGAGGCGGCGAACCGCGCGGAGGTCTCTGCGGACGCGAGGGGGGGCACCGGGAAGGTCGCGAACGGCGTGGCGGGAGTGGAGGCGTTGAAGAACGCCAGGGTCGAGACCGCGGCCGCGGTCGCGTTCCCCTGGTTCATGACCTGCACGGAGAGAAGGAGGGACGGCGAGAGGCCCGTCCGGACAGGGGAGACGGGCTGCGGCTGTGCAGGAACGTAGTCCGGCCGCGTCGGAGTCGCCCCGAGCACGACGACGTCCCACCGCTGCCAGTTGTCCGTCGCGTTCCACACGATCGCGTTCTCCCCCGCCCCGACCGGGGAGATCTCACCCGCGTCCCCCGTGCCGTGGCTCGTCGCATTGACGAGGGTCGCCGGGATGCCCGAGATCTCGGAAACGTCGAACGCGAGCCGATAGGGATCCCCGTCCGCCCAGCTCACGCCCTTCTGCGCCGCGGGCAGGACGACGCTGTACGCGCCACCGGACGTGAGGTACCACGAAGGCCACGCGGGGTACCGCCACGCGGTCGACCAGCTCCCGCCGTGGTTCACGTACACCGCGAACGACGTGTTGTTTGCCCACGGGGTCGCGGTCAGCGGCGTGCCGTCCCCGAGGTACACGAAGCCGGTGAGGTTCTGGTCGTCCGTCGCCGCCGAGGCGGAGTCGGTCAAGAATCCGACGGCGGAAGCGGAGAGTAAGAGAACGAGGAGGGCGAACCGGGCCGCGCGCATTTTCACACCCCGGAGAACACGAGCCGGATCGGAGCCACGGGGTCGATCTGCACCGCCATGATCATCGTGAAGGGCGTGTCGTAGGTGCCCGCCGCCATCCATGCCGCGTGGGCGACCCAATCTAGACGCGCAAGGTCGAACCATAGGAGCCTTGGCACCCCGGAGGCGGACAGGGAGGAGACGTTCCACGCGACGTAGCTGCCGTTCTCGAACGGCCGCAACGGGAGCCCAATCGCGGAGTAGCCGCTTGCAAGTCCCATCGAGATGACACCGACGCTGTACGTGCTCGCGCCCCGCAGGTACACCGCGCGGACGGGGACGACCTCGTAGTACCACTCGAAGTCCGATCGCAACGCGCCGACGTGCCTATACGCGACGGTGGCCGCGGCCGTGGCGGGGACCGTCGCGAGGAGCTCGTAGTCGACCCCAGGTTCCCCGCGGAGGCCCCCGGGTTTGTTGGAGGCGAAGACCTGGTACGTCCCGTTCCCCGTTGGAATTTCCACGAGCGAGGGCCAAGTGAGTACGACGTCATCACCGGTGGCGGTGGCAGCGAGCTCGCGCGCCGTCGTTGCGGGGTCGAACCCTGTCAACGGATAAGGAGGCCATGTCGCGTAGTCGATCGTCGCGGCGGGGAGGCCGACGAGGGTGGTGGAAGTCGTCGCGGCAAAGTCTACGATGTATCCCGCGCCAGGGCGCAGCGTCCGGTTCGGGTTGCCGTCGCCGGGCACATACCTCCAGCGACCTGCCTCCATGTACGCAAAGGACGTCGCGCCGGTCGCCGCCACGAACTCCCCGGCCGTGTCGACCCAGCCGGTCGCCGTGTAATCAACCCACGGGTAGGGGGCAAGGGGCAAAGACACCGTCGACTGCCAGGCGGGGAACGCCGTCCTCCACGCGCCCACGGTGTGGCTGGTCGCCCCCGTTCGGTCCACCGTGGTGTTGTGGGCGCGGAGGACATAGTAGTGCGGCCCCGGTGCGCCCGCGGCGAAGTCGATCCATTCCGTCACGTTCCCGAGGCGAATCGGGGCGCCGAAGTCGAACCCCGTGGGGGTGCGCGACGCGTACACGTAATACGAATCCGCCATGGGAGCTGCGCGCCACGTGAGGCGGACAAAACCGCCTGGGAGCGGGGCTGCCGTGAGCCCCGGAGGGACGCCAGGGGCGGGGACGGTGTAGAACGGATACCGGTCCCGGCTGTCCGCGTCGATTACGTATGGGGCATCACCGATTCCGTCCGCGCCGGGAAGGTTCTGGAGCGGGCCGCTGTACACGTCGTCTCCCAAATAGTCGGACCACCAGTTGCCGCCCGAGGGGTAGCCGTCGTCCCACACATTTCCAGGGGCGGTGTCCCGCGCCTGAAGCGTATTGAATTCGAAGTGGTTGTGATCGACCTGATTCGACCCGAGCCGCAACTCGACCCCCACCCCGTTCCCCCGCAATGTGTTCCCGCGGATGATCCCCTGCGTCTGCTCGGAGAGGATGCCCGCTCCCAATCCCTCCACGTAGTTGTCGAGGACCACGCTCCCGTACGCCGGCTGAGCACCGTGGGTCACCTCAATCCCGCGAAACCGGGCGCCAAGTACCTGGTTGTTCCGGATGAGGGCGTTCGTGGTGCGGTAGACCGAGATACCAGTACTGCCGGGGCTTTCAATAACGTTCGCTTCGATGACAACATTGTCCCCACCCACGACTAAGCCCACGCTTCTGGCGGACGTCAGATGGTTCCCGCGTAGGACATTCCGGTTCCCTTCCGCGTGGATCTGGATGTGCGGACCCGAAGGGAACCTAAGGTTGATGATTGCCGAGTCGTTGCCCGTGAGTCTCAGGCCTTCAATCGTAGGGTCGAGCCCACTGACCGTGCCGTTTGCGATGCTGCACACATCACAGTTATCGACCTGGATTCCAAGCTGAGTATTTTGGATTGAGAAGGTGTCTAGAACAAGACGAGGACCGCTGTTCACTAGCCCTGCGGTGCCAAGCTTCTGAGTTGCATAGTCGATCGTCACTCCGTGCAGGACTGCATCCGAGACTTCCTGAAGGTGGATCGCATCCCCGCACCCTGAGACGTTGCATCGGATTTCGAGGCCGTCCGCCGTCAAACGCATCGTGCCGTTCCCGAACACCCCGCCGTTGTCGAGCACCGTCTGAACGATGTTCATGGAGCCGACTCCCGATCCACCGATTACAAACTGGGTCGTCGCGCTCGTCTGGTTCTGCCGGAAGATTACGGGGCTCCCCAGTTCGCCCTGGACGCGGAGCACGCCGTTGACCGTAAGCGTCCAGACGCCCTCGAACCGGACCTCGACCCCCGCAAAAATTGTTAGGGACGCCCCCGCATCCACGACGACGTCTTGCGAGACTATGTATGGACTGCCCGCCAGTTCCCATGTAACGTCCCCAATGATGACACCTGGGACGGGCGTACCGGTGGGTAGGACCGGCTCCGGTGGAGTCCTGCGGCTCGAATCCGAGACGTCTGGGAAAGCGACAAAAAGGATGGCAAGCGCGGTTAGGATTGCAAGAAGACCCGTCGCACTCATCGAGTTCGTCGACAGCTGCCTCCACCCTACAAAGGAAAATGACGGACGGCGCATAAGGATATCCCACGGGCGCCATGAGCGAAACTGCTGGATGGTGAGCGAAGACGATACGCATCTCAAGCTAACCTGGAGCCTGCCGTCCTCCCTCGGCAGCGGAGCGCCGCGGGACTCGGCACTCCTTCGAGACATCCGTTGCCCCTACTCCACCACCGCAGCGGGCGGCACCCCTGAGCATCTTCCGAGGTGCGTTCGCGCCTCACGGTAGGTCGACCACCACGGTCGCAGAATCTGAAGCGCTCTTCACACAAGATCCGACTGTGACCGAGGCCTCCCAAGTGATGACGATGTTGTACTCCGCGGTCACGGGATCGGTCATCACCGAGCGCTGATTGCTCCCGAACGCACCTCCCGCGGTGGTGAAATTGTACCAGTCGTTCCATTGGTACGTCACCTCGGCCGTCCAGGCCGACCGCAAGTGAAAGGAGTATGTGGCCGTGGCGGCTGGAGCCTGACGAGTGTCGCTCCAACTAACGTTGAAGTACGACAGGACACGATCGCCGGATTGCAGGGACAAAGGCGATCGGTACACTTTGTTGGAAATCGAGACGCCTGTCGTCAGGCAGGATGCCGTGACGGTGGCGGACCCGTTGGCCCACCCGTCATCCACGTTCGCTGCTCTCACGACCCCCGCAAGCACAAAGAATGCCACAGCGAGGCCGATGCACACAACTCCGGTTACCCTGTCGGTTCGCATGTCACGCCCTTCCAGGGAACGGACCGGCCCCGTGCATGATGAGAGTTCCCGAGGAGTCCCCGCGTGCGGCGCTGCCGCTTGCGGAGGAGAGGCCAGCGGTCAGTTTGCGTCGCACGTAGCGGCATGCGAAGATTAGCGCGCTCCGTCATCTACCGCGATGCGGGCGTGAGGGCCGCAAGAGGCCCTCACCGGTCCAGTCCCAGAAGAGGGCGGGCCATCGATACACTGGGGCTTCGACGAGCTGACGGCCATGAGCCGTGAGACTGCAGGTCTCTCGGAACGGAAACGTTCGGCCTTTCTCTAGATCCACAAGTCCAATCTCGCGCAGTACGCGAAGCGCTCGTGTGACGGTTTCGTGATTGTGTCGGAGGACAACTGCAAACTTGCTCTTGCTCGTCGCTCCGTAGATGTACAGGTAGATCAGGATTTCCAGGGCGCCGGTCGTCCGGCCGAGGGTGGTGAGCATCTTTATTCCGGATTCTGAACCGCGCTCCGTCCATGGACCGATCCAAGATGCAGGTAGGCGTGAAGCCCCCTCTGGATCCGTGAGCGCGAATCAGAACGAAACGCCCTTGCCATCTCGGCATCACAACGCTTCGCGGCAAGATACGGGTGGCGTTGGATTCTCAGGAACGCAATGTTGTCGTTGGTTGCTTGCTCCGGGGAAGGCTCTTGGGTGGGTCACTCCGGATGAAACTTCGCCGAATCGACGGGGGGTACTGTCGCGACCGTCGTCTGACCCTGGCAGGGGCCCATTGAGCTCCGTACGATAGCGCCGGCGCCGATTCATAGCCGCCTTTCGGCGGCGTAACGCACATAGCGTCCCCCGCGTTCCCCGGGTGGGACGCACATGCCCGAAATCCTCGACACCCCGCTCGGCCGCGTCGCGGTCGAGACCTCCGGCCCGCTTGTAAAGGAAGTCCACCTCGGCGCCCGCCGAGGCAACACAGACCGTCCGCGGACATCCGTCGCGCGGGACCTCGCGCGGTACTTCTCCGGGGAGGTCGTGAACTTCGACGACTACGAGGTCGACCTCACCGGATACACGGACTTCCAGCGGCGGGTGTACGAGGCGACCCGCGCGATCCCTCCCGGGGAGGTCCGGACGTACGGCGAGATCGCGAGGGCGATCGGAAACCCCGGCGCCTCGCGGGCCGTCGGGAACGCGCTCGGCCGGAACCCCGCGTGCATCGTGATCCCCTGCCATCGGGTCGTCGCCGCGAACGGCGGCCTCGGCGGGTTCACGAGCGGGCTCCGGTGGAAGAGGGACCTCCTGCACTTCGAGGGCTCGGACACGCCGTGATTCGGGGCGGCCCGGCGGTGAGTACCGGGATCGGACGGGGTCGGGCTACGCCTCCGCCTCGGAAGCTTCCTCGCGTGGCGGGGAAGCCGGCCAGTTCTTTCCCGCGGTCGCGAACAGCGGTTCCGCGGCCTTAATCACCCGCGCGGCGTTCGTGTTCCGGGACACCAGAATCCACTCCCCCTCATCCCGGTGCACGACGTGCAGCGTGTGGGGGTCTGCGGGGATGGCGTCCATCCCGGTCCGGTCCTGTGCGCCAAGAAGGGCGATCAGCTCGGGCTCCTCGAACGGGGCGCCGGGGCCGTCGTATCGCACGCGGACACCCCCGGAGGGATCCAAGAGAAACGCCTGCTCCAGAACCCGCCGGCGTCGGACCGCGATCGCGGGGAATGCAAGGATCCCGAGGGCGATCACCGCCAGCGCGACCGCGGCCAGCCCGCCCTCGATCACCGGGAGCTCCCACGGGAGGGGCTGCGCCGCCGTGCGCCCCACGGTGATGGTCCGGTTCTGGTACGCGAGTCCGCCGTACGGATCGCGGGCCGTGACGTTCACGTAGTACACGCCCGCCACCGCCGTGCCCGAGAGGGTGCCGGCAAGCGGATCGATCGCGAGCCACGTCGCGTTCGTGGCCAGGTTCCAGGAAAGCGCGTCGCCGTCGGGGTCGGTGCCCGCGAACGTCCCCTGGTAGGTGTCGTTCTCCGTCGCGGTGGCGGGGGCGGTGAGGGAAGCCTGCGGTGCCCGGTTCACCACGGAGAGCGTGAAGTTCACGACGTCCGACCCACCGAACCCGTCCGACACGGTGACCTCGACCCAAAACGACGCCGGGACGGTCGCCGCAGGCCCGAAGACGGTCCCGTTCGCCGCCCCCACCGACAGGAACCCAGCGTTCGTGCGGAGGGACCAGCCGAGGGGGTCGCTCTCGGGATCGGACGCGTTGAAGTCGATCGCCACCGAGGCCCGGCGGAAGGCCGTCGAGCTTCCAATCGGATTCAGGATCGCGGGTGGGACGTTCCCGACCGACAGCGTGTAGTTGTCCGATGAGGAGCCGCCAAAGCCGTCGCTCAGGCCGACGTCCACAAAGAACACCCCGAGCGTGCCGGGAGCGAAACCCCACACGGTTCCGTTTGCGGAGCCGATGAAAAGCCAAGAGGCGTTCGTCGACATCGACCAGAGGAGGATATCGCCCTCCGGGTCGGTGCCTTGGAAGTCGCGGAGGTACGGTCGGGCGGCGTGGACGGCATCGGAGGCGACGGGGTTCGTGATCGAGGGCCCGAGGTTGCCGACAGATAGAGTATAGTTGTTCGAGTCCGACCCGCCAACGCCGTCGCTGGCCACGACGTCGACGAAGAGTGTTGCCGGTGCCGAGGGAGCAAGGCCCCAGACGGTGCCATTCGCGGGCCCCAAAGAGAGCCAGGACGCGTTCGTGGAGAGCGACCATGCGAGCGCGTCGTTGTCCGGGTCGATGGCGTTGAAATCCCGCGCATAGGACCGGCCGGTGTGGACCGAGTCGGAGGCGATCGCATTTGAAATCGTTGGGACGCGGTTCAGGACAGAGACCTGCTGCACCGCTGTCGCGGCGAGCGAGACGTCCCCGGAGGAGGCTCGTGCGGAGAAGGAGTAGTCGAAGGTCCCCCGGATTCCGATCACCCGATCCAGGAAGTAATCCTTCCCGTCGGCGTAGTTCGTGTCCGCCGAGCTGTTCTCGACCATCGCGTATGCGATCCCATCCAACGTGAGGTTGACGAACGCAGGGGTGTTGTTCTCCGTGTCGGAATACCGGACGAAGAACGTGAAACTCGTCGTGATGTCGCCGGCGGCGGGCGACACCCCCTCGTTCGTGAGCATCGGCCCGTCGTTGTTGATGACGACCGCGACGAAATCGAGGCTGAGTGCCGAAGCAATGGAATCCTGAGAGGCCGCGTCCACGAAACGAACCCGGACGGTCCCGCCGGACAGGTACGGAGCCGCGAGGGATACGTTGTGATAGGCATTCGAGGCCGTGAACGGCGCGGCGATGAGGAGGTCCCACGCGGCGGAAGTGAAGTTCCAGGCATGGACGTGGAAGTTCTCCCCGCCCGCCGTGACGTTCCCCTTCACCACGAGGATCGGGTTCGGGCCGGACATCACGCCGGTGATGTTCTGACGCACTTCGAGGGAGTACGTCAGGTGGAGCGTGGTGACGGTTACGGCATCGAGGAAGAGGTCCGAGGCCGCGGCGTCGGGCGCAGGGACCGCGTCGACGAATCGCACCGCGGGGCTCCCGCCGTTGTATTCCGCCGCCGTCAGGGTGTACGTGAAGACCTGGTTCACGATGGAGTTCACGGTCATCCGCTGGTTCCACGTGGCGGGCGGTGTGAGCACCTGCACGGTAACGTCCTCGTTCGTCCGGTAGCCCTTCACCCGGACGCTGTACGTGTCACCGACGGGCACCGCCGTCCAGCCGTAGCGGATGTCGAGGCGATGGTTCGTGTACCGGCGGACGATCCTCTCCTGATCGATGCGAAGGTCGGAAGCCGTGCCGTCCCCGGTCTCCGTGCCTCCGATCCACCGGATCGAGACCGCCCCACCGCTGTACTCGGCCGGGGTCACCGTGTAACACTGGTCCGCGTTGTTGTCGACGGTCTTTACCACTGTGATCCGGGTCGTCCAGATCACCGGCGGCGTGAGGACTTGGACGAGCATCGACTCGCCCCCCGCGTTCACGACGTACGCCTCCACACAGACATCGTACGCCTCCCCCGCGGGAACCGCCGTGAAGTCGTGCTGGGCCGTCAACCGGTAGTCGGCGGGTCGGATCGCGATGCCGGAGATCGCCCAGTCCACGGACGCCGAGACGGACCAGTCCATGACGACGGCCCCCGCGGGGGTCCTCGGCCCTTCGGTGGAACCCTTCCCCCGGATATTCGTGGCGCTGCCGCCGCCCTCGGTGTATTGGTTCCAACGCTGCGTCTGTCCCGCACCGGGGTTCCCGGTCGGGGCGCCGGCTCCCGTGGATCGGAACGCGAGCGCGTCGACGACCCATGCGCCGTCGGTCACGCTCGTCACGGTCACTCTCGGGGTCACGCTCGTTCCCGTCGCCCCATTCTGGGCGTCCACCGGCGTGGTCTGGTCTACGCCCGTGAACGAGATCGCGCCCGCTGCGGCCTTCGCCGAAGCCGAGAGGGTCACGATGACGTCGTTCGACCCCGTGGCGGGGGCGACCCGGTACCACACCTCGGCCCGCACGCTCCCTCCGACGGCGTCCGCCCGGACGAATGTGAGGGCGGATCCCGCGTACGTCACGGAACTGACGTTCTGGGCTGCGTCGGTCCGGATCGTCACCCCGACAACGAGGAGACGACCCCCGCCGCTCGCGGTGTGGGCGAACGTGAAGCTCGCCGCGCTCCCGGACGTGCTGCTGCTCGCGTCAAACGCGATGCTGCCCGTGAGGGACTCACGAAGGCAGAGGTAGCCGTCGTTCGAGGAACGCATGACGGAGGGGAACGTCCCTCCGCAGCTCGCTCCCGTCGTGATCGTCTGCGTGGCGGGATAGTGGTTCGTGCTCGAGGACAGACCCTCCTGATACCGAAGGAACGTTCCGTCCTCCGAGGCAATGTCCGTGGGAAACAGCCCCGCGATGCGGCATCCGAGGTATCCCGCGAACCGGACGACGAACCAGCCGGTCGTCGCGGTCACCGCACCGGTGAGGCCGCGCGTGATTCGGAGGTCCGTGGCCGAGGTGAGATCGAGCGTGACGGAGGCCACACCGGGGTTGTCGTCGGTCGTGTAGGGAGTGCTTCCCCCGCGGTACGACATCCCACCGGCCGTTGCGAGCGTCGTCGCGGTGTCGACGCAGACGATCGGGATGTCCAACTGCGTTTGCGCGGACGTGAGCTGCGCGCTGCCGGATTCGACGGTCGTCACGTCGGTGAACTCAACGAGGTACCACGTGAGGTCGATCGCCTGGCCCGTCGACGAGCGGTCAAACGTTACCGTCGTGGCGTCCGTTACGGTCCCCCAGAGCATCTTCTGGGCGATGTTTGCGCCCGTGCCGGAGGCGGAGGTGTAAGAGAAGAGCAACCAGGCTTTGGAAACGTTCACCGCCGCCACCGCAGCGCTCAGGGAAGCATCGCCCGCCGCGAACGATAGGTCGCCAGACTGGAGGAGGGCTCCCGTGTACTCAATCACCTGCCACTCGCAGGAGCCACCGGTCCCCCCGAAGACGGTAATCTGGAGGTTCGTCGACGTCGTCAGCTTCGCTCGGAGGAAGTCGTTGTCTCCATAAGTCCCGCCGGCGATTCGATAGGAAACGATGGGGAAGCTCCGCGCGAGGTTCACCGCGGCGATGGGAATGTCAAGGAGCGCTCCCGCCATGGCCGCCGTGCCCCGTTGGACCGCCACGCCGGAGTCGAACTCCGCGACGTACCACTTCAGGGTGATGACGGACCCCGTCGCCGCGCGCTCGAATCGCAACGTTGTCGAATCGAGGATCCGGCCGGAGACTTGACCCCCTGCCGCATTCGCGTCGTTGAAGGAGGTGCTGAAGGTGAGGAATGACTGCGCCGTCACGATCGCCGCGAGGGTCACATCGACGGAGGTTGCGGCGGCTCCGAGGGTTGCCGAGCCGTTCTGCACCCGGACGTTCGGCGGCGACGGGACCGAGGAACTGTCGGGCGCAACGTCGATCTCAGATAGCGTCTCGCGGATGCCGTCATCGGTCTGCGCGGCCGCGATCCCGGTCGAGGCGCCCACGACGACCTGCTCCGACTGGACCGGGAACGTGAACGTCCCGGCTTGTGAAACGGAGGAGAGATGCACGGAGAGGGCGAGGGCGACAGCGACGATCATTCCGAGCCGGCGGAACCGCTCGATCGCGGTTCGCCTGCGGATTCGCGGGTCGATGGGGATCCCTCACGCCGTACGGGCCTAGGATGGTACGGTGCGAATCCCGATGTAAGTCGGTTCCCCTTCGAGTCGCGCTCCTGAGAATCAAGTATCGAACTGAACGACGGGGCGTCGCGAGAGTCGGTGGAATCAGGGCCGATAACCAAGCCATTTTCGTTAAATAGAGTCGACAGGAATCAAACCGCCCCAACCGAAGACTCTTCCGGCTGGGGGGGTGGACCTCACCGTGCCGGCTCGGCACCGCGATATGAACTACGTGGCACGCGCCTGCGGCATCGCCGGGGGGGCCCTGGGGGTCGCCACACCGGCCGCGGACGTGCTCGGAACGAGCGCCCGCGCGTCGGCCCAGCTTGCATTCAGCGAGTGGCTCGTCATCACGGGCCTCGCGATTTCCGGGGTCGCGATCGCCCTCGTCGCGTACAGCCTCGTGACCCAACGCCGGGGGCGGCTCGCGAAGGGGTTCCTCCTCGATCCCCAGGGAAGTCCCCTGAAGGAGATCGTGTTTGACCCTCGGTGCCCCGTCTCCCTTGGCGAGGTCCAATCGAAGCTGCCGTCCCGCGGGCTGTCGGGGGACGAGGAAGTGCAAAGCTCGGGGTACCGGATCAAGTCCGTCCACGCGGAGAACCTTCACCTGATCCTCGTGTACCGGGGACGATCGGTCCCGGACCACGCGGACTACGCCACATTCCTCATGGTCGCGGTGGAACAGCGGTTCGACGAGGCCCTCCAGGGCCGCAACCGGGAGGTCACGGACCGGGAGGCGACGATGGCCTCGCGGGAGGCCCACTTGCAGGAGGAGGAAGGGCGATTTGCTTCGCGGGGGGCGGAGCTGGAGAACCTGGCATCCTCCCTGCGCGAGACGGGAACACGCCTGGCCGAACGGAAGCGGGAGGTCGACGACGCGATCCAGGCCGCGGAAGCCAAGGTCGCCACCGAAGCCGCCCAGGTCCGCGCGAGTTTGGAGGACATCGCGGAGCGGGAGGCCCGACTCAAGGAGGAGCGGTGGGGGCTCTCCCGCGACGCGGAGGAGTTCGAGCAACGCCGGTCCTCCGTGGAGGGCCGCGAGAGCACGGTTATGCAGCGGGAAGAGGTCATCGCAGAGAAGGAGAGAACGCTGGACTCCCGGGAAGCCCGGATCCAGCCCATCGAGGCGGACCTCGCGGAGCGGGAATCCTCCCTCTCGTTGCGGGAGTCACAGGTTCACGAGCAGGTCGGGGCCCTGGCCGCGAAGGCCCTAGAGCTCTCGAAGTCGTCGTCGGATCTGAAAGCGCGCGAAGAGAGACACGCCCGCGAGAAGGATCTCCTGGAGAAGGCCCGAGAGGATCTCGACCCGCAGGTCCGCGCCTTCGAAGCGCGGGTCGGGAAGTTCGAGGACGATTCGGCCAGGACGAGGAGCGAACTCGAGGCGGGTGCTCAAGCGCTCGCCGCGGACCGCGCGACACTCGCGGGGGATCGGGAGCAGTTCGAGGCGGAGCGCGCGGAAAAAGGTCTCTGGATCGCACGGAAGGAGTCTGAAATCGCGGAGCTGGAAGCCTCCCTCCTGGACCGCGAAGAAAGTGTGCAGGTACGAACCGAAGCCCTCGAAAAGAAGGGGCACGAACTCGCGACGGCGGACCGGGACCAGCAGCGACGGGAGACGAATCTCGCCGAGGAGCAGAAATCCCTCGAGAAGGCCCTCGCGGCGTTCGAACCGGAGCGGCGGGCTCTGGAGGTTCGCGCGTCGAAGTTCGAGGCGGAGTCCCGCAAGCGCGCGGAGGACCTCGACGCCCGGGCGACGTCCCTGAGCGATGAAGAGCGCAAGGTCGCGTCGGAGAAACAGTCCTTCGAGTCGTTCCGATCCGAGCGGAGCCAGTGGATCGCGACGAAGGAGCTCGAGATCGAGGCCCGGGAGCAGTCCATCCAGGCGAAGGAAGCCGCGGTGAGGGCCCAGGCGGAGGAGAACGCCCGCCACCTCGCCGACCTCGCCGGACGGGAGGAGACCGTGGAGATCGAGAGCGACAAGGTCGACCGGGCCCGCGCGGAGATCGGGACCCGCCAGGCGGAACAGGAGAAGCTCGCGAAGAGCCTCGACGCGAAAGCCGCGGAACTCCGCAATCTTGAGGCGAAAAAGGCCGAGGAGTTCCGGACCTGGGAGTCGACCCTTGGCTCCCAGCAAGCCTTGCTCCGTCAGGAGCGGGAGACGCTCGAGAATGATTCCACGGAGCGGAAGGAACAGTGGGCGATGCGCAAGCTCCAACTCGACCAGCAGGACTCCGAGCTCGCGGAGCGGGAGGCGAAGGTCCGTGCGGACATGGACCATCTCGCGCGCTCGGAGGACGACGTCACCCGGCGGGAGTCCGCCCTCCAGGAGGCGCAGAAGGCGCTGTCGGAACGGGCCGCGGCCGTGGAGGCCGCGGAACTCGAGAACAAGGAGCGCGCGTTCGATGTCGATCGACGGGAACGGACGGTCCGGGAAGAGGCGGCGAAGATCACGGACGAGCTCGGGCGGCGGGGCCAGGCCGTGAAGGCCGCGGAGGCGGACCTCGCCGCGAAGCGTGCCGCGTTCGAGCAGGATGCCGCCTCGCGGCAGCAGCGGCTCCACGCCGGGGAGGCCGAGGTCGCGAACCAGACCCGGGCGATCGAGGCGAAGGCCAAGGAGTTCGACGAGCGGGAATCCCGGCTTGCCACCCTCCAGGCGAACCAGCAGGAGCGGGAGGAGCGTCTTGTCCGGGAATCCCAGGACCTAGTCGTCTCGACCCGCCAGCTCGAGGCCCGCGAGGTGGAGGTCAACCAGCTGTCCCAGAGGAACACGGTGGAGTCGGAGCGGCTCCGCACGGAGGGGGAGGCGATGCGCCAGACCCTCGCCGCGAGGGAAGCGGACCTCCGGGCGGAACAGGAACGGCTCGAGCGGGAGTCGACCGCCCTCCAGGATCGCCTCGGGGCGAAGGCGCAGGAGCTGAACGCCCGGGACCGAGCCCTCGCCTCGACGGAGGCGGAGCTCGTGCAGGCCGCGCAGAAGCTCGAGGCGGAGCGGACCGCGTGGACGCAGACCCACACCCAGGAGATGAAGCAGCTCGAGACGACCCAAGCGCGGGTCGCGGAGCAGACCCAGCGGTCCGAGAAGCTCCTCGAGGACTCCCATCGCCGGATGAACCTCGCCGCGGAGGCCGAGAAGGCGGCGAAGCGGCAGGCGGATGAGCTCGTCGCGCAACAGGGCGTGCTTGACTCGCGGCGGGAGGCCGCGGAGACCACGGAGCGGACGGCGGAGGCCCAGACCGCCCTGCTGAACGAGGCCTCCCGGAAGCTCGCCGCCAAGGAGATGGAGATCGTCGCGCTCACGAAGCACCTCAAGGAGCGCGAAGCCCGCCTCTCCGCGGCGGCGCAGGAGGCGTCGCGGGCCGCGGAGGACCTGAAAACCCGGAAGGCCGCGGTGGACCGCGAGGCCTTGCGCCTGACGGGACTCTCGAAGGAGCTCGACGCCCGCGCGGAGGACCTTGAGGGCCGGCAGTCCGCGATCGAGGCGAAGGCGGGGGACCTCGTCCAGCGGGAGAGGGTCCTGACGACGGAGCTTCAGCGCGCGGACAACCTCATGGAGGACCTCGACGGCAAGGAGAAGGAGCTCAAGTCCCGGGAGACGGCCCTCGCCGCCGCGAAGGCAGACCTCGCGGGATGGGAATCGGACCTCGCGAAGAAGGACGAGGAGCAGCGGCAGGCGACGGCGTCCCTCGACCGGATGCGCCAGGACATCGAGGCCCGGTTGGCGGAAGCGACGCGGGACCGGGAGGCCGCCGCGAAGACCCGCGAGGAGAGCCTCGCACTGAAGGCAGAGGCGGACCGAGCGAAGGCCCAGTCGGAGGCGATGTCCCAGGAGGTCCAGAAGAGCACGAAGTTCCTCCAGAAGAAGGCGGTGGAGACCCTGGACCGCGAGGAGAAGGTCCGCAAGCGGGAGGACGCTCTCGCGGAGCGCGAGAAGAGCCTCGACACCCAGGCGGAGATCCTCGACGCGAAGGAGAAGACGATGGACGTCGACCGGGAGGAGCTCACCGCGAAGGTCGAGAAGCTCCAGGCGGAGGTCGCGAAGCTGAAGACGAGGCTCGCGGACGCGGAGAAGGCCGCGGGCACCTCCGCGGAGATGGAGGAATGGCGCCGGGACCTCGACGCCCGCGTGAAGATCGTCCAGAAGAAGGCGTTCGACCTCCTCGACCGCGAGGAGAAGCTGCGGCGGAAGGAGGAAGAGCTGAAGGCGCTCGCGGAGCGGCTCGGCGTCCGGACGTGAGGGGAGCCGCGAGACCCTACTTCCTTCGTTTCCGTAGCGCGTGGTCGAAGTCCTCGATCAGCTCGTCCGGGTCCTCGAGCCCGACGCTCACCCGCACGAGCCCGTCATTGATCCCCATCATCGTCCTTTCCTTCGCGCTCAGGGTCCCGTGGGTCATGCTCGCGGGGTGCTCGACGAGGGTCTCGGCACCCCCGAGGCTCACGGCGAGGGTCGCGAGCTCGACGGACTCCACGAACCGCAGGCCCGCGCGGGACCCGCCCTTCAGTTCGAACGAGAGCATCCCGCCGAAACCGTCCATCTGCCGGCGGGCGAGCCGGTGCTGATCGAAGGATCGCAGGCCCGGGTAGTGGACCTTCGAGACCGCGGGGTGGCCGTCGAGGTGCTCCGCGAGGGCGGTCGCGCTCCGGTTCTGTCTCTGGACCCGCAGCGGGAGGGTCTTGATCCCCCGCCGCACGAGGAACGCCTCGAAGGGGCCGATCGTCGGCCCGAGGAGCTTGTACGTGTACCACAGCTTCTCGAACAGCGGGCGCGTGCGGGTGACCGCGACCCCTGCGATGACGTCCGCGTGCCCCCCGAGGTACTTCGTCGCGGAGTGGAGGACGACGTCCACGCCAGACTCGATCGGCCGCTGGTTGATCGGGGTCGCGAACGTGTTGTCCGCGAGGACCGTCGCACCGACGGACCGCGCGGCCTTCACCGCCTCCCGGAGGTCCGTGATCATCATTGTCGGGTTCGCGGGCGTCTCGACGTACACGAGGTCCGTCTCGGAGTCGACGGCGTCCTCGAACGCGCCGGGGCGGCGCTGGTCCACCCAGGTCGTGCGGACGCCGAACCGCGGGAGAAGGTGTTCGAAGATTTCCGCGGTCGCCGCGTACGGGCTCTTCCCCGCCACGACCCGCCGGCCCCCCTTTACGAACGTGAGGATCGCGGGGGCGATCGCGCCCATCCCGGACCCCGTCGCGAGGGCCCTCGCCCCGCCCTCCAGTTTCGCGACGGTGTCCTCCAGGTCCGCGGTCGTGGGGTTCCCCCAGCGGGTGTAGTACTCCTTGGGGGCGATTGCGCGGGTGAACTCCCCGCCCTGGCGGGAGTCCCGCAGCCGGAACGTAGAGGACATCACGATCGGCGTCACGACGGGCCCTGGCGCCCGGTCCTCCCGCGGGTGTATCGCGAGGGTCGCGGGGGATCGCCGTTTCGCCATGGAAGGCGGCGAACGGGCGGACCCCGTAAAAGGTTTGGGACTCAATCCGCGCGGGGCTCGGGGCTCGACGGTTCCGGGCTCCGGCGGATGAGCCCCCACAGGCGGCGGAGCGAGTGGGTGACGACGTCAATCCTACCCGTCCGGATGCCCCAGTACACCACGAGCGTGAAGGCCCAGTAGAGTCCGTAGGCGACGAGCTCGAGCTGGGTCGGATCGTCGTTGTAGCCGACGATGCCACGGAGGAGCGCGCCCGCGACCTGCGCGGCCGACGGCACGGACCCGTCCTCGGGGAGCTTGTCCGGGAGGATCGCGGGTTCTCCGGGGTCCCAGACGCCGTTCCCGTTCGAGTCCACGTACTTCGTGTTGTACACCTGCCCGTCGAGCCCCCAGTGGTTCGCCTCTTGCAGTTCATGGACGCCGAGCTGGAACAGGCCCGCGGCAATGACGATGAGGAAGACGCCGGTGACCTGGAAGAACCTCTTCAGGTTGATCTTCCACGACGCGCGGAAGAGACCGAACCCTAGGAATGCCGCGAGCAGGATGCCGATCCCGACGCCGGCAACGATGTCCGCGGTCGTCGCGACGCCGGTCAGCCCAGCCATGAACAGGACCGTCTCCACGCCCTCCCGGAACACCGCGATGAACGCGAGGGAGGCGAGGCCCATCACGTGGCGGCGGTCGACGAGCAGGTCGATCCGCTGCTCCACATGCTTCCGGATGTTCTTCGCGGCCTTCATCATCCAGAAGATCATCGACGTGAGGACGACGACGGCGAGGAGCGCGGCAAAGCCCTCGAACAGCTGCTCCGCGGTCCCCTCGAACTCGCCGAAAAGGGCCGCGAACAGAGCGGCGGCGGCGACGCTCGCGCCGATGGCGACGGCGCTTCCGAGGTACACGTAGCGCTGCAGCGACCTCTGGCCGATCTTCGACAGGTACGCGAGGATGATCCCGACGACGAGGGCGGCTTCCACGCCCTCCCGCAACCCGATGATGAGGCCGGGGACGAGACCGACAACCATGTGCGCGACGCTCCCTTTTCGGTGCGCCGAAATAGGCTACGAAGTAGCTATAATCCCTCGGTATATATAGTTTCGGCGTTCCGAAAACTGCGGCATGTCCCGCGCGGCACGCACACCTACGGAGGGTTTATTCACGGGGGCGGGCTCCCGGAGCGCCGTGGTGCGCCCCGCCGCGACGAACGAGAACGTCGAGATGTACCTGAAGTACATCTACCTCCTGACGAGGGACAACGAGAAGCCCGCACGGACGGGCGATCTCTCCCGGTACCTCAAGGTTTCCCCGGCGAGCGTGACGGAGATGGTTGAGAAGCTGGCGCGGATGGGGCTCGCGAGGCACGCGAAGTACCAGGGCGCACGGCTCACCCCCAGCGGCCGTCGAATCGCGATGGGCATCCTCGAACGCCACTGCGTGATGGAGTGGTTCCTCGCAGAGAAGTTGAAGGTCCCCGAACCCCGGTTCCACGACGAGGCCTGCCTGATGGAGCACGCCCTGAGCACGGATACGTCCCGACGCCTCCGGAAGCTCACGAGCCAGCCGGACACCTGCCCCGCGTGCTACGACCTGAAGCAGCTCCACTGCCGGTACCTCATCGCGAAGTAGCGGCCCGTGGGGAACTCCTACGCGAGGGCGCGGTATCCCCTGGGATCGATCTCCGTCTCGCGGTAGCCCAGCGCCCGGAGGGCGCCCTCGACCTCGCGGGACATCGAGTAGAGGCGCGGGATGTCCTCGGGGAGGACTTCAATCCGGGCCTTCGCACCTTGATGCCGCACGCGGACCTGCCGGAACCCGCGCCCCCGGAGGTAGTCCTCCGCCGCCTCGACCTGCCGGAGCACCTCGACGGTAATCGGCGTGCCGTGCGGGATGCGGGAGGAGAGGCATGCGTTGCTCGGCTTGTCCCAGAACGAGAGCCCGAGCCCCCGCGCGAGGGACCGCACGTCCGCCTTCGCGAGGCCCGCGTCGACGAGGGGATGCCAGAACCCCGACTCGTCCATCGCGCGTATCCCCGGCCGGACGTCCCCGAGGTCGGAGATGTTGATCCCGTCCGCGATCGCAGAGAATCCCTCCCGTCGCGCGATCGGCACGAGCTCGTCCGCGAGCCCCTCGCGGCAGAAGTAGCAGCGGTTCGCGGGGTTCCGCCGGTACGCTTCGGACGCGAGCTCCGAGGTCCCGACGACCCGAAGCGGGATCCCGATCTCCGCCGCCTGGACCGTCGCGGCCTCCACCTCCCGCCGGGACAGGGACTCGGAGTCCGCGAGGACGGCGAGTGCGCGATCCCCGATCGCGTCGTGTGCGATCTTCGCGACGAGGCCAGAGTCGACGCCGCCGGAGTACGCGACGAGGACCCGCCCCCGCGCGGCCGCGGCGGCGCGGATCGAGGCGTACTTCTCGAGGAGCCCGGGGTCCATGGGCTCGTGGAATGCGGCTTCTCCGAATTAAACTCGCGGATTCCCCGGGGATTCGCGGCAAAGTCCTTAGCCCATCGCTGAAATGCCCCCGCCCTTGCCGAACCTCGACCGCCTCGAGTGCTCCACGTGCCACAAGACGTACGAGCCGTCCGCCCCGCGGAACGTCTGCGATTGCGGGAGGCCCCTCCTCGCCCGGTACGACCTCGGCAGGGTCACGCGGGAGTCCCTCCTCCCGAGGCGGGACCTTTGGCGGTACCTCCCCGTGCTCCCGGTCGCCTCCGAGGACTGCGCCCTCACCCTCGGGGAGGGCGGCACGCCGCTCCTCCAGTGCCCCGCGATCGAGAGGACGTACGGCGTCGCCCGCGTGTTCGTGAAGGACGAGGCCGCGAACCCCACGGGGACGTTCAAGGCCCGCGGGATGGCGGTCGCGGTGTCCCGCGCGAAGGAGCTCGGCCTCTCCCGCCTCGCGGTCCCGAGCGCGGGGAACGCGGGGAGCGCCCTCGCGGCGTACGCGGCGAAGGCGGGGATCGAGGCCCTCGTCGTCGCGCCGAAGGACACGCCGCTGTCGATCCTCCAGGAGACGGTCCTCTTCGGCGCGCGCCTGTTCCTCGTCGACGGCACGATCGCCCAGGCGGGGGACATCGTGAAGGCCGCGTGCAAGGAGACGGGGCACTTCAACGTCGCGACGATGTACGAGCCGTACCGCGTCGAGGGGAAGAAGACGATGGGGTACGAGCTGTTCGAGCAGCTCGGCGGGCTTCCGGACTGGGTCGTGTTCCCGACGGGCGGTGGGACCGGGGTCGTCGGCCTGTGGAAGGCGTTCCAGGAGCTGAAGGAGCTCGGGTGGCACGAAGGGCGGATGCCGAAGATCGCGTTCGTCCAGGGGAAGGGGTGCGCGCCAATCGTGAAGGCGTTCAGGGAGGACAAGGAGGGCTCGGATCCCTGGAAGAACCCCGTCACGATCGCCCCCGGGCTGCGGGTCCCGAAGGCCCTCGGGGACACCCTCGTCCTGACGGCGACGCGGGAGAGCCGGGGGATCGGGGTCGCGGTGGAGGACGACGCGATGCGCGCGGGCGTGGCAGAGTTCGCCCGCCTAGAGGGGATCGGCGCGTGCTTCGAAGGCGGGGCGACCCTCGCGGCCCTGCGGCAGCTCGTCCAGGGAGGGACCGTGAAGCGGGACGAGACCGTCGTCCTGTTCAACACGGGAACGCCGCTGAAGAACCCACGGGCCGCGGTCGGGATGAAGGTCGCGACCGTCGGGAGCTCGACGGAACTCGTGGAACGCCTCGGGGCCTAGTCGTCCTGACGACGCGAGTCCTGTCCCCGAGTCACGCGAGCTTCGCGACCTCCCGCTCGACGGCCTTTGCATCCGGCGGGACCTTCGCATCCTCCGTGACCCACTTGTACCGCACGATCCCGTCCTTGTCGAGGACGAACACGGACCGTTTCGAGACCCCTTCGTAGTCCCCGAGCTTCGCGTACAGCACGCCGTATTCGCGGCTCACGGTCTTGTTCTAGTCGCTGAGGAGGGGGTACGGGAGATTGTGCAGCGCGCGGAACGCCTTGTGGCTCGCGGCGCTGTCCGTGCTCACCCCGAAGACCTTCGCCCCGAGCTTCTGGAGCCCCTCGAACCCGTCCCGGAGCTCGCACATCTGGCGGGTGCACACCCCGGTGAAGTCGAACACGTACCAGCTCAGGACGACCGGGCCCTTCCCGAGCTCCTGGGAGAGGGTGACCTTCTTCCCCTCGTCGCTCGGCATCGTGAAGTCCGGGGCCCTCTCCCCGACGTCGACCATGGGACCGGGCGGGCCGAGGCGGACGGCCCGAATAACCCTTTCGCGACGGCCGTGGGTGCGCGAACCCCCGGCGTTTCATCGCTGTCCAAGTAACGGTAGATACCAAAGTTATGTCCCGAATAGTAATCCTGAGGCGGGTTCATGGCGAACGGGGGAAGCGGGAAATCCAGCGGCCTGTGGCTCGTGATCTTCGAGCGTCGAGCTACGATGCCCCTGCGAACTTCCGAATCGCTCCTGCCTGCCTTTGGTGGCGGGCGCACAGCCGCCCGGATTCGATTTGGGCTCGCAACAGCTCCGCCTGCCAGTGCGCGTTGAAGAGGCGGCAGTCCGGGTCCTCGCAGAAAGCCCCCTTCGTGACGTGGTACATCGCGCACTGGAGCGCAAACCCCTTCGCGGCCTCCGTGAGCCGCGGGTCGTCGTAGTCGATGAACTGTCCCTTGAACGGCTCCTTCGCGGCGTCGAACGGGATCGCCCCCAGGGCGATAGAGAGCTGGGCCTTCACTCGATAGTACGCTTGGGGCTTCGCGGGCGCCTCGACGATGCCCGAGGTCGACACGACGGAGGGATACCCGCACACGACCGCCCGCGCATGGTACCGCCCGTCCTCGTCGAAGGTCCCGAGGATCCGGTGCTCGAACGCGATGTGGAGGACCCGAAGCGTCCGCTCCTCGGGCGGCAGGAGGCCCCGCATCAGGGCGAGGTACCGGTACCCGTCGTACAGGATCCCAGGCACCCGCTTCGCGGGCTCCTCGAGAAGTCGCAGCTCGAACTGGACCTCCCCGTAGACGGGCTCCATGGGCTCGAAGGGGCGCATGATGTTCCGGACGCGGGTCGCGGCAATCGCACGCGCGAGGCCCTCTCGGTCCCGCCCGCCGTGGCGGGAGAAGAAGTCCTCCCTCACCTCGGTACGGACCCCGAGGACGTCCCCGAGATACGCCGCGACGTCCCACACGCGGAGGGTCGCCGAACTCGGATCCCCGTACACGAACGCGGCGCGCGGGAGGTCCCACTCGGGATCGATCCCTCGGGCGGAACGTCGACCCGCGGGGGCCATCGCGGACTCCATCGACTATCGAAATAAGTATTTACCCAGTTCATCGATTCCGGATTCCGATGCGGCGGGCGCTCCCGCCGAGGTACGAAGGCGGGGGACATGGCGAGATACGTCCTCGCAGCGGACTACACCTTGATGACGGACTACCGCGGCGTGCCCCTCGCGACATTCTTCAGTTGCATCCCCGAGGACTATTGGTACTCCCGCCTCGCGTTCCGGATCCTCGCGGACCCGCCCCATCTCGACGCCCGCGGACTCCCGATTCGCGTTCCGTACGGGCTACGGAAGGTCGAGGCGTCCCTCGTACAGTCGAACGCACGGGATGCGGTCGTCGTGGCGGACCCGGGCACGATCGACCGGTGGATCGACGACACCACGGAGGTCGTTGGCCTCCACACGATGGACCCCCTCGGCCTGGGGCCCGTGTCGATGTCGTTCACGATGGGCGGGAGCCTCACTCCGTACACAAAGGTGAAGTTCCTCGAGCTCGCCCGGAAGGTCCAGCGGCCCGGGAGGAAGTACAAGGTCGTCCTGGGCGGGCCCGGCACGTGGCAGTTTGACTACCGCGAGGGGATGCGGGAGGCGCTCGGGATCGATCACATCGTCCACGGCGAGACGGACCACTTCGTGTCGGACATCCTGGACCGAGTTGCGGCGGGAAACGCCCCGGCCGTGATGCGGTTCACGAACGCGACGGCCCCCTCCGTTGACCAGGTTCCGAAAATCCTCGGACCCACGATGCACAACATGGTCGAGGTGATGCGGGGGTGTGGCCGGGGGTGCGGGTTCTGCGAGGTCACGCTCCGACGGTCGCGGTACTTCCCGCTTGACTATATCGGGGACGAGGTCGGGGTGAACGTCCGCGCGGGCGCGAGCTCGATCCAGCTCCACTCCGACGACATCTTCCTCTACCGGCTGGAGGACTGGCGAACGATGGAGCCGAACGAGGACGCCGTGAAGGAGCTGTTCTCATACGTCATGGGCCTCCCGGGGGTGACGCACTGCTTCCCGACGCACGGCACTGTGAGCGCGGCGGTGGTAAAGCCCCGCCTCATCCAAGATCTCTCCGAGATCGTCCACGCGGGACCGGACAAGTGGATCGGCATCCAGAGCGGGATCGAGACGGGGAGCCCGAAGGTCTCCCGCTCGGTGCTCCACCGCAAGGCGGCGCCCTTCTCCCCGGAGGAATGGCCGGACGTCGTCGTCCGAGCGACGGAGATCCTGAACCGGAACTTCTGGTTCCCCGCGTACACGATCATCCTCGGCCTGCCCGGAGAGACGCCGGAGGATGCGTGGATGACTGTGGATTTGATCGACCGGTTGGAGCTGATCCCGAACGGCCACTTCATCACGGCCCCCCTGACGTTCGTCCCGATCGGCGCGCTGAGGGGCGACGAGTTCTACAATCTCGACGAGACGGTGGACGAGGCGCGGTTCAACGTCGCGTATCGCGCGTGGAGGCACATCATCCTCGAAATCGATAGGGACCTGTGGCGCATGACGAACCTCCCGCTGCCCGTCAGGGGGATGATTGTCGCGATGGCCCGGCTCGGCTCGCGGTTCGTCCTCGGGATCATGCACCGATACGCCCGGAGACGCGGTTTCCGGATTCGCGAGCCCGCCGCGACCCGCCGCGAGGCGAGGGGGCACGTCGTGAGCCTCCCCGCTGCGTGACCGAAATCATCGCCGGGCTTCTCAAGCGAGCCGGTTCATGTTCCACCCGCCTCTCTTTCAGGAGATGGTGCTGTCTTCCCAGAGGGACCGGGGACGACGCTGCGGGGGACCTCGCGCGGACGTAGCCCATCATCGGTCCGCGAAGACCACATCAGGGAGACGGGGGGGTCTGCGCGTTCGGCTAGGGTGCCGATTCACTTCTTCTTCGGCTTCCGCCCGAGCTCCTTCATCGCGACCTCGGCGGCCCGCTTCCCGCTCAGGAGCATCGCCCCGAACGTCGGGCCCATCCGCGGGAGGCCGTACGTCGAGCAGGCCGCCATCCCCGCCACGATGACGCCCGGGTACGCGATCCCCGTGTGCTCGACGACCGCGTCCTCGGACTTCTCGATCCACATCCCGCCCTCGCCAATCCGTTTCGCGAGCCCCCGCCTCTCGAGGGCCTGGATCACGTACGCGTCGTGGCCCGTCGCGTCGATCACGAGCTCGCACTCGAGCCCGATCGGGTCCACGCACGTGATCTCGTGGGGGAGCGCTTGGACCGGGGTCCAGTTGATCACGACGCCCGCCACGCGGTTCTTCTCCCGGAGGACGATGTCCTCGAAGCTCGTCATGTTCTGGATCTTCGCGCCCGCGTCCATCGCGGCGGCGATCAGCTTCGAGCACGCGTGCGGGCCCGGGGTCACGTAGAGGTTCTCGGAGTACTTCTTGTACGGGCAGCCGATCTCGTCGAGGTACTTCTGCGCCGGGGAACGGAGGGTGACCGTGTTCATCAGGTACCCGCCGATCCAGAACCCGCCGCCGACGTAGTTGTTCCGCTCAATCACGACGTTCTTCACGCCGTTCAGCGCGAGCTCGCGTGCCGCGACGAGGCCGCTGGGCCCGCCGCCGACGATGATGACCTCCGTGCTCGCGTACTCCCCCAGGTCCCTCGTGAATCCGGCCAGGATCGCGCGGGTGACCTCCGCCTCCGATGCTGCCCCAAAGATTGGCATGCTCACCACTCCGGTAACGCGAGCGATTCCGGCCAGCCTACATAAGGGTTGGCAATCGCGCGCGGTGACAGGCGCCCGAAGGATTCACTTCGACTTCCACGACAGCGCCTTGGCGGGGATGATGAACAGGATTGCGCCGATCCCGAGAGTGATGAGGAGATAGAGGAACGCGGTCGACTCGTTCCCGAACACCATCGTCGCACGGAGCCCCTCGTTCACGTACGTGAGGGGGAGGACGCGTGCGATGGCCTGGAGCGCCGGCGGCATCGTGTCCACGGGGAAGAACGAGCCCGCGAGGAACATCATCGGGAACCCGACCGCGTTCGCGACCGCGGCCGCAGTCTCCGTGTCCCGAACGTACAGCCCGAGGATCATCCCGAGGGACGTGAACTGGAACGTCCCCGCCAGGATCAGGAGAATCGCCATCGGGGTGATCACGGCGGAGCCTCCGAACGCGAGGCGCTCGACCACGAACATGATCGCGGTCGAGATCAGCATCAGGAACGAGTACCAGACGATCTTCGAGGCGAGCCACTCCCCCTTCGACAGCCGGGTCGTCGCGAGGAACTTGAAGAACTTCCGGGTCCGGTACTCCGCGCAGACGTTCGTCATCCCGAAGAGCGGGGTCGTGAGGACGGTGAGCCCGATGACCCCCGGGAGGAACAGGTCGATGAACTTCAGGCTGCGGACGGTGATGTCCGCGGTCGCCGGGCGCACCACGGGGGGCCTGCCGACGACCCCGAAGTTGAACTGCGTCGCAGCGCCGTTAACCGCGGCGATCGCGATGCCATAGGAGGACTGCGTCGGGTCCCCGTAGAGGGTGACGCTCACGCTCGCGTTGAAGTCTCCCGCGCGCGATCGATTCACGGCGGCCTCGAAACCGACAGGAATCTGGAGGGCGGTGTTGATCGAGCGGGAGCTGATGTAGTCGAGGATCGCAACCCCCGGCGGCATCCACCGGTAGTCGACGACGGTCGTGTTGTTCAGGGCGACGAGGAACGCGTGGCTCTCCGCCGTGTTGTCCAGGTCCTGGACATAGATCGGGACTTTCGTGGTCCCGCCCCCGCTGAAGATCGCTCCGAAGAGGAGGATCAGGATGATCGGGAACGCGATCGCGAAGAACGCCCCGATCCGGGACCGCATGAACTGGACGCCGAAGGCCCGGACGTCCGCGAGGATCCGCTTCATGCCGCGAGCTCCCCCTCCGCCATCCGCGCGCCGACGACCTTCAGGAACACGTCCTCGAGGGTCGCCCGCTTCGTGTAGATCTCCGTGACCGGGATGTCCATGACCGCCACCGTCGCGAGCATCCCGCGGACCTCCCCCGGCGTCGCGACGTGCACGAGGACGTTCCCGTTTTCGACGGTCGCGGGGACTCCGCGCGCCGCGAGGGCCTCGGCGCCCTCCTTCCCGGCTCCCGCCAGGACGATCGTTGTCCCTCCGCCGTGGCGAGAGATCAGCTCCTCCGGGATCCCGCGGGTGACGATCCTCCCCTTGTTCATGATCGCGACGTGGTCCGCGAGCTGCTCCGCCTCATCGAGGTAGTGGGTCGTGAGGACGACGGTCTTCCCCGCCGCCTTCAGGCCCCGGATCAGACCCCAGAGGTCCCGCCGCGCGCTCGGGTCGAGGCCCGTCGTGGGTTCGTCGAGGAACACGAGGTCTGGGTCGCCGACGAGGGACATCGCGATCCCGAGGCGGCGCTTCTCCCCGCCGCTGAGGTTCATCGACTGCGTGTCCGCGCGGGACGTGAGGCCGACCCGCTCGAGCACGTCGGCGACCTCCTTCTTCGTGAGGAAGCGGTCGAAGAGGGCGGCCCAGTATGCGACCGCCTCCCGGGGCTTCAGCCGGTCGAACGGCTGGAAGTCCTGCGGGAGGACGCCGACCCGGTCCCGGATCTTCGCGTATCCCGTGCGGACGTCGACCCCGAACACGCGGGCCTCCCCGCCCGTCGGGTCCCGGAGGCCCTCGAGGATTTCCACGGTCGTCGTCTTCCCCGCCCCGTTCGGCCCGAGGAGGGAGAAGATCTCCCCCGCGCGGACCTCGAAGTCGATCCCGTCGACCGCCTTCACGTCCGGGTAGTGCTTCGTGAGCCCGCGGACCTCGATGACGGCCTCCGCCACGGCCCCGGGGAGCGTCCCTGAGCCGATATGAAGGTTCTGCCCTTATGGCCCCCCTGCAGGGCGTGACCCGGTTCCCGGATACCTGGTCAACAAAGCGCGCGCCCGCCATTCCCGGGGTCGGTATCGAAATGATCAGCGAACTCCAGGATGCGTACACGAAGGCGGTCGAGCGCGCGTGGGCGAGCACGGTGAACGTCGGGGTCGCGGGCGCCCCGTACCCTCAGTGGGGGCGGTGGGGGCCGTTGCCGCGGAGGGGCTTCGGGTCCGGCGTCGTGATGGACCGCGAGGGGCACGTCCTCACGAACCAGCACGTCGTCCAGGAGGCGGAGCGGATCCTCGTCACGTTCCCGGACGGGCGGGTCCTGCCCGGCAGCGTCGTCGGCGGGGACGAGGACACGGACATCGCGGTGATCAAGGTCGAGGGAGACGGCGTGCAGCCCGCGGAGTTCGGGGACTCGGACCGGCTGAAGGTCGGGCAGCCCGTCCTCGCGATCGGGAACCCGCTCGGCCTCGCCGGGGGGCCCACGGTGACCTCCGGCATCGTGAGCTCCCTGCGACGGAGCCTGGACCTCGGGAGCGGCGGGCTCAAGGTAATCCAGACGGACGCCGCGGTGAACCCGGGGAACAGCGGGGGGCCCCTCGTGGACCTGGAGGGGAGGGTGGTCGCGATCAACACGGTGACGATTCCGTACGCGGAGGGGATCGGGTTCGCGATCCCGACGAACGCGGCGCTGAAGGTCGCGAAGGAGATCCTCCAGCACGGGCGGGTCCAGCGGTCCTGGCTCGGCGTCTCCGGGTACGACGTGGACCGCCGCCTCGCCGCGTACTACGGCCTGCAGGTGTCCCGCGGCGTGTTCCTCGGCGAGGTGAACGAGGGCGGGCCCGCGGCCGCCGCGGGGGTCGAGGTCGGAGACGTAATCACGTCCGTCGGGGACAAGCCCGTCGCGGGCGTCGCGGACCTCGTGGACGCGATTCGGGAGCGGAAGATAGGGGACGCGGTGGACATCGAGGTCGCCCGGATGGGCCGGAAGGCCGTCGTCCGGGCGACCCTCGGGACCCGGCCGTTCTAGGACGCGGAGTCGTCGACCCAGGACATCCAGAGCTTCGCCTTCAGCTCCGCCCCCTCGGGCCCGAGGATCGAGGGGAGCGTCTTCTCCTGCAGGAGCTCGACGACCACGCGGAGCTGGTCCCGGGACAGGCGGGTGGCGTCCGCGCTCACGTCCCGCAGTCGCTTGCGGAGCATCGCGGTCGCCATCTCCCCCCAGATCGCCTGCATGTCCGCGAGGATGCGGCCGTACACGTCGTCGGGATCCGGATTCACGGAAGGACCTCACGCCTGCTCGTGGAGCTGGTGGGCGCTGAGCCACGCGGAGTACCCGATGTAGAAGAGGACGACGAGGGCGACGATCAGGAAGACGTCCGCGATCGACGGGTCCACGCCGAACAGCTTCGAGCCCGCGTTCAGGGAGAGGACGATGCCTATCGCGGCGAGGCCGACGCTGATCCGGTACAGGAGCCCGCCCTTCATCATTCGGACCCCCTTGTGCGTGAGGAGGAAGACGCCGAGGACGCCGCAGAAGATGCTCAGGACGAGGGTCACGACTTGCTCGGGGGACATCGCCGCCATGGAATCCCGCTCTTCGCGTCCATCCCGGGGCGGGTTATTTGAGGGTTGGCGGGACAGACTCAGGGGTGATAACCGTCACAGCTCCCGCACCGCGTTCACGGAGCGCCTGCCGACCTGCGTGAAGCCCAGGCTCTTGTATAGGTTCATCGCGGGGTCGTTCCCAACGGTGACGTAGAGTCCGAGCGTCTCGTAGGTGAGGTCCGCGAGCGCGTTCATCGTCTGGACGACGAGGGCCCGGCCGAGGCCCTCCCCGCGGCGGTCCTTCCGAACGCCGATCTCGGAGAGGAGCGGGGAACCCATCCAGTGCGTCGCGAGGGAGACGCCCGCCACGCCCGAGGGATCCCGCACGGCCCAGGACGCGAGGGGCACGTACGTGCCGGAGTCCCCCTTCCAGATCCCGGTGACGTAGTCCCGCCACTCCTCCTCCGTCCCGACGTGCATTCCGAACGACTGCTCGATGTGGCCGGCGTACACCCCCATGAGGAACCGCATGATGTCTTCGAGGTCCGTGACCTCCGGGTGGGCCATCGGGACCGAGGGCGGGTCCGACTTCCTCACGGGGGCCTCCATCCGGATCCGGGAGAACCGCTCTGAAAAGCCGAGCTTCTCGAAGTCGGCGAGGTACGAGTCCTCGAGGTTCGCGACGATCCGGTCCGCGCCGCCCTCGAGAATCGGCGTGGTCGCGAGGAGGATCGCGTCCCGCGTCCACCGCCTCTCCTCCGGGAGGACGGAGAACGTGCCGATGGAGTTCCCCGCCAGGCGGACGGTCCCGATGATTCGGCCGCCCTCCGTGAACGCGTAGTACGTCCGCTGTTCCTCCGGCGGGAGCGCGAGGTAGCGGTCGATGTGGACCCGGACGTCCGCCGTCGGGACGTCCGTTCGGCCCGCGAGGAACGCACGCCAGTACGCCTCCGCCTCCGGAGTCTCGAGTGGGGTCAGCTCCACGCCCGCCATCGCGGCTCGGATACGGGGGACGGGGATGAACGCTTCGGGTCTCCCGGAGAAAGTCGAAGACCCCGTCAGCGGGTAAGAGTGGCTATCAGGAATTCCCTCCTCGCGGCTGAACCTTTAAGCCCCCGCACCCCTTCGACGGCCTCGTGGATTTCTCCCTGTCCGAGACCCACGAGATCACCCGCAAGATGGTCCGCGAGTTCGCGGAGCGGGAGATCGCCCCGGAGTCCCGGAAGTACGACGAGAGCCAGGAGGTGCCGAGCCACTGGGCGACGAAGATGGCGGGCCTCGGCCTCCTCGGCGTCTTCGTCCCCGAGAAGCTTGGCGGGGCGGGGCTCGACTCGATCTGCTACGCGATCGTGATCGAGGAGCTCAGCCGGGTGGACGCGAGCGCGGGCGTGATCGCCGCGGTGAACAACGGCCTCGTGTGCGATCCGATCCTGAGGTTCGGCACGGACGAGCAGAAGCGGGAGTGGCTCGTGCCCCTCGCGAAGGGCGAGAAACTGGGCGCGTACGCCCTAACGGAACCGGGGAGCGGGTCCGACGCGGCCGCGATGCGGACGACCGCGAAGCTCGTGGGAAAGGAGTGGGTCCTTGACGGAACGAAGCAATTCGTGACGAACGCCCACGACGCGGACCTCGTCGTCGTGTACGCTCGGACCGGGTCGGAGAAGTACGACATCTCCGCCTTCCTCGTTCCCACGGACGCCCGCGGATTCTCCCGTCTCAAGAAGGAGGACAAGATGGGGATCCGCGCGAGCGACACGATGACCCTGGGATTCGACGGGTGCCGAATCCCCGCCGGGAACATCCTCGGGACGAGGGGGAAGGGGTTCAACATCGCCCTCGCGACCCTCGACGGCGGGCGGATCGGGATCGCGGCGCAGGCCCTCGGGATCGCCCAGCGGGCCCTCGAGGAGTCCCTGAAGTACTCCCAACAGCGGGAGGCGTTCGGCTCGAAGATCGCGGAGTTCCAGGCGATCCAGTGGAAGCTCGCGGACATGGCGACGGAGATCGAGGCGGCGCGGATCCTCACCTACCGCGCGGCGTGGATGAAGGACCGCGGGATGCGCCACACGTACGAGTCGAGCGCCGCGAAGCTGTTCGCCTCGGAGGCGTCCCACCGGGCCGTGGACGCGGCCCTCCAAATCCACGGCGGATACGGATTCATCAAGGACTACGTCGTCGAGAAGCTGTACCGGGACCAGCGGATCACGGAACTGTACGAGGGGACGTCGGAGGTCCAGCGGCTCGTGATCGCCCGAGCCGTCCTCGGGAAGTAGAGGGGCGACCCCGTTAGCGCTTCGGTCCGGTCTTCGGTCCGACGCCGTCCTTCGATCCCCGCCTTCTTCGGCCGGCCGCAACAACAACGCTCGCGATCGCCGCCGCGATCAGGAGAACGACGACTCCGGGGAGGAGGAGATCCGACACGAGTCCGCCCTCCGGGCCGGGAGGCGCCGTCATCGTGACGCGGACGATGTGCTCCCCGCTGCCGGGTGCGCGCGCCTCGTTCCCCGCGAGGTCTCGGGCAACGATGTAGTAGGAGACGTTCCCCGTGATCGCCTGGGCGGGAATCGACCCCGTGTACATGTCGCCGGATGCCCAACTAATCGTCACCGCGGTGAACCCTGCGTCCTGAGTACCGCGGTAATGGAGCACGACCTCGGCGACGCCCCCCGCGTCCGTGACCGTGGCCTGGATCGGGATCGGGTCCCCCACGCGGACCGGACCGGGCGGCGTGTGCGCAATTCCAGGAGCCGTCGTGTCCTCGCCCGCCCCGCTCAGGGGGACCACGACGAGTCCGCGGCCCGGGTCGTCGCTCGTGATCCGGAGTTCGTCCGTGGCGGGCCCCGCTGCGGATGGAGAGAACCGGACCTGGAGAGCGACGGTTCCTCCCGGTGCGAGCGAGAGGGGCGTCGATGGGGGCGAGGGCAGGCTGAACCCCGTCGCCCCGGACGCGAGGGAGATCGTCAAGACCGTCAGACTTCCGGACCCGACGCTCCGGATCGTCACCGTGCCGGACGCCGAGCCCCCGAGGTCCGCGGGTCCGAGCGAGAGGGCCGCGGGTGCGACATCCATCCGGGGGACGACGATCCCCGTTCCGCTGAGCGGGATGTCCACGACGCCCCCCGCGGGGTCGTCTGTCGAGATCCGGAGCGTGTCCGAGGCGGCGCCGGCGGTCGCCGGGGCGAACGTGATCGCGACTTCCGCCGCGGTCTGCGGCGGGAGATAGAACGGCGTCGTGGGCGCGGAAGGGATCGAGAAGCCCACCGCGCCGGAGACGAGGAAGACGTCCGTTACCATCAGGAAGGCCGACCCGATGCTCGAGATCGTGACGTTCTGCGAGCGGCTGAGCCCGACCTCCACGCTCCCGAAGGACAGCGGGTTCGACGGGATGTCCGCCTGGGGGATCCCGCCCAATCGCATCGCAAACGCGTCCTGCTGCCCGATGACGCTCTTCGTAGGGAGGGAGCCGTAGGCATGGCCCGCGAGGTACACGTACGTCCCGTCCGAGGCGACGGCCCACGCGATGTCGTTCCCCGGGGTGCCGAACTGGCGGGTCCACAGTTCGGTGCCCGCGGCGTCGTACTCGCGGACGAACGGGTCGGCATCACCCTCGTTCGTGTAGCCCGGGAACGATCCGAAGGTGTAGCCGGCGACGTACACGCCGGAGGCATCGATGAAAGCGGCGGTTCCTCCCTCGTGGGTGGAGGTGCCGAACTGGCGGGTCCACAGTTCGTTGCCGGCGGGGTCGTATTTGCGCAGGAACGCGTCCCCTCCCCCCAGGCCCACCTGCCCCGGCAGTGGACCGGATGTCTGACCGGAGACGTAGACTCCGGTGCTGTTGCCCGCCATCCCGCCGACCATGTCGGACATCGCCGTGCCGAACTGACGGGTCCACAGCTCGGCCGCGTTGTGGTCGTACTTCCGGACGAACACGTCGTAGTTCCCGGCGCCCGTCTGGTTCGGAAAGGCGCCATCCGTGAAGCCCGCCACATAGACCCCGGTGTCGTCCACGCAGACCGTTCGTGCGCCGTCCCAGGCAGGGGTCCCGAACTCACGGGTCCACAGTTCGTTGCCGCTCCCGTCGTACTTCCGGAGGAACACGTCCTGCTGTCCCGCGTTCGTCTGCCCGGGCAGCGCGCCGTACGTCCAGCCCGCCACATAGACGCCGGAGGAGTGGACGGCGAGACCGTATGACCATTCAATCCCGGAGGTGCCGAACTGGCGGGTCCACACCTCGCTCCCGGTTGCGGTGTACCTCCGCAGGAACAGATCCGTCGCGCCTGCGCTTGCTTGGCCGGGGAGTGTACCGCCGGTCGCCCCGAAGACATACAGGCTCCCGCCGTCCGTGGCGGAGGCCCAAGCTGTGTCGTCCGCGGGCGTTCCGAATTGGCGGGTCCAGAGCGGCTGGCCGACGAGGTCGTACTTCCGCACGACGGCGTCCTTGGCCCCGGCGCTCGTCTGTCCGGGGAGCGCACCGTCCGTGGACCCGACCACGTACACGCCGGAGGCGTCGAGCGCGATGCCCCACGCGGAGTCGTCGAGGGCGCTCCCGAACTGATCGATCCAGGAGAACGCCGGTGCGGGGGCGGCGGTTGCGGGCGGCCCGAGCACGACGACAATGATCAGCGCGAGAAACACGGATGCCCAGCGAACCGCCCTCACCGACGGACCCTCCCGTCCTCCCCCAGTGCCCGGCGTATCCGTTTCGGGGGTGATAAACCCCACCCCGCTCCGAGCTCGGCCGGACTAGTGCCGACGTCGGAGCGATTCCGCGAGGCTCGGTTCTCCGGGACTGGGCCCGTCCGCCTCGGGGCCCGCAACGGTTTATACCCCGACGCGGCCTCCCGCCATCCCCATGGCGGCGACCCGCGTCCTGTACATGGAGGAGAGGAGGGGCCAGGACCCCGATCCGTGCTACCTCCGGGAGTTCGACGCCCGCGTGGTCGAACGGGGTCCGGACTTCGTCGTCCTGGACCAGACCGTGTTCCACGCGGACGGCGGGGGCCAGCCGTACGACACGGGCTTCCTCCGGTGGGACGGCGGGGAGGCGAAGGTCCTCCGCGTGACGAAGGAGAAGGGCGTCGTCCGCCACGTCGTCGACCGGATCCCCGCCGCGGACGAGGTCCACGGGATTGTCGACTGGGAACGGCGGCACGCGCACATGCGGATGCACACCTCCCAGCACCTGATCTCCGGGCTCGTGTTCCGGATCTACGCGGCACGAACCGTTGGGAACCAGATCCACGCGGACCGGAGCCGGATCGACTTCCAGCCCGCGGACTTCACCCCACAGGACCTCAAGAGGATCGAGCACGAGTCGAACGCGGTGATTGCCTCCGGGGCGGACGTCCGGATCTTCGAGGAGGACCGCGTCGTCGTCGAGAACAAGATCGAGGACCGCGCCCTGATGGGGCTGATCCCGCAGTCCGTGCGGAGGCTCCGGATCATCCAGGTCGGGAACGCGGACTACTGCCCGTGCGGCGGCACCCACCTCAGGAACGTGCGGGAGATCGGCCGCGTCCACGTCCTCGGCAAGCGGTCGAAGGGGAAGGAGACGGACCGCGTCGAGTACGAGCTCCTCCCGGGCTAATTCGAGTTCCCTGGTCGATGCGCCGTTTCCGGCTTCGCACCGGCGCCCCTCGCCCGGGCGGCCTCCCCGACGGGGTCCCTCGCGAACATCAGGAGGACCGCGGACGCGATCGCCCAGGCCCCCGCGAAGAGGAACGGCCAGATCGTCACCCGGCCGTCGACCATCGTCAGCTCGAGCACGGCGGCGGACAGGACGGGGCCGAGGAGGAACCCGAGGTCGCTGATCGTCCGGTACAGCCCCATGGAGGTCCCGAGAACCCGCGCGGGGGTGAGGTCCGTGTTCCACGCCGCGAGGGGGCCGTGGATCCCCAGGACGATGCCGAACGCGAACATCACGGGGATCGCGGACCCCAGGTCCGACGTGAAGTACAGGAATGGGGCGATCGACCCCGCGAGGAGGAGCGACACGACGAAGGGGACCTTCCGGCCGACGCGGTCCGCGAGGCGGCCGCTCGCATAGAGCGTGAGGAGGCTCGCGAGCGCGTTCGTCGTGATCAGGACGCCCGCGAACGTCGTCGCGATTGTCCGCGAGACCCCCCAGTTGAACGCGATGAACAGCGGGATCACCGTCGTGATCAGCCCGGACCGGAGGAAGAACGTCCCCATCGTGCCGAGGTTCACGAGGAGGTACGACCGGTCCCGGAGGAGGGTCCGGACCGCCGCGAGGTCCACCGCGGCACGGCCGCCCGACTCGAGCGTCGGCTCCATGCCGAACGTGATGAGGAGCATACCGAGGCACGCGAGGAGGGAGTACGCAGCGAAGGGGGCGCGGAGTCCGCCCGCGAGGACGACGGCCCCGCCGATCACGGGCCCGATCACCTGTCCGATGAGGAGCGCGTTCACGTACACTCCCATGTACCGTCCGCGGCGCTCCGGAGGGGCCGCCTTCGCGAGGGCGGCGAGGGACGAGGTCACGTAGAACGCGGACCCGATCCCCTCCGCGACCCGCACCGCGAGGAGGACCCAGTAGTCGAACGCGATCACCGCGACCGCGGATGTGAGGGCGATGATCGCGAGGCCCGAGCGCATCATCCGGTCGTTCCCGAACCGGTCCCCGAGGGCCCCCGCGGGGAGGTCGAGGATCACCCGCGCGGCGGGGAGGGCCCCGACGAGGACCCCCGCGAGGAACGCGGTCGCCCCCAGGGCGAGGCCGTACTGCGGGAGGGCGGGGGTGATGATCGAGATGCCGATCATCACGAGGAACACGGTGCCGGAGAGGACCGCGACGGTCCTGCGGATCGAGGCCACTCGACTGCCCCGAGGCGGGACACCGCCATAAAATGTACGGACTCGGGTGTGCTATTCGTGCATCGACCCGCCGCGGTCGTCCCGGAGTTGCGAGGGCTCGCAACCCTTATCGACTCGGACCCCGATTCCGATTCGTATGGGGATGCGGGCGATCGGGCTGTTCGTCGCGGTCGCGATGCTCGCGGTCGTGGTCGGGGCCGGATCCTCCCATGCCGCGGCCCCCCGGGATGAGCCGCGAGCCGTGTCGGGGGAGGGGGGCCTCGTGTCCCCTCTCGCCCAGTCCTCGGGCCCGGAACCGTTGAGTCCGGGTCCGGGGTACGATGATGCGAGCGAGTTCATGGCGGGGAGCGTTGCCGTCGCCGTCTTCCTCGTGGAGAGCGATGGAGCGGCGTACGATTGGTCCGACGCCGAGGTGAGCCAGACGTTGAACGGGATCTATGCGGGATTGGCCTGGTGGGCGTCCGTGGAGCCGAAGGCCCGGCTCTCGTTCTCCTACGAGACCTACATCCGGCAGCCGACCCCGTCGGAGCCGATCCAGAACCCGCTCGGCGACGACTGGATTTGGATCGACGGGGTGTTCGCGGACCTCGGCTACACGGAGGCGGGGCCGTGGGCGAAGGCGCTGCGGTTCAACAACGATCTGCGCCTACGGCTCGGCACGGACTGGGGGTACTCCATCTTCGTCGCGGACAGCGACAACGCCGTCAACCTCGGGCGGTTCACCGACGACGGGTACGCGCACGGCTACTACGGCGGGCCGTGGCTCACGATGTCCCGGTACAGTTCCTGGGCCTATAACTCCGCGGATTACTTCCGAGCGGTCCCCGCCCACGAGACGGGCCACATCTTCTACGCCACGGACGAGTACGACTTCAATCCCGTCGAAAACTCGGGATACCTCAACTGCCCCGACAGCAACGGCGCATCGGGGATCATGAACCGAAACACTCTTAGCGTCAGCCCGAGCACGCGCTGTCAAATCGGATGGGTGGACAGCGATACGGACGGCGTGCTGGACATCCTGGACGTCCCTCCGGAGACGACACTCTCCCCCCACAGTCCGAACCCCACGAACGAGACCCGCGTGGCGTACCGCGGGGATGCGATCGTCGTACCCCTTCCGAACCGGAATCCGAAGGGGCCGCAGAACGATGTGACGATCAGCCGGATTGGCGGCGTGGACGTCCGGCTTGACGGGGGGACGTGGCGGGCGGCGGAGGCGGTGGATGGGGCATTTGACGGGCCGAACGAGGAATACCGGTACACGGCAGAGTTCTCCGTGGCCTCCAATGTGGAGGGCCTGCCGGTGTATGTGGACCAACGCACGTTCACCGTGACGGCGACGGTCGCCGGAGAGACGGGGACCCACGCGATCGAGGGAAGGTCCCGGAACACGGAGGGGAACTCGGATCCGACCCCCGGCGTCGATTCCCTAACGCTCGCGGGCGAACTTGTGGCAGAAGTGGAGCTCTGGTATCGCAAGGGAGGCGATCCAATCGGGCCCTGGGCCCGGCACGGAATCGCCCGGAGTCCTTCATGGTCGTGGAGTTTCGACGCCCCCGAGACGAGTGGGGATGGGGCGTACGAGTTCTACTCCCTTGCGGAGGGCGTCGCGGGCACCTCGGAAGCGAAGCCTCCCATGCGGGAGGCCGCCACGATCGTGGACGCCACGCCCCCCGTGTTCACGTCCACCGCCCCGTCCGGGATTCTGACGACGCGGGACGTTCTGGTGTCGTGGAGCGCGACGGACGCGACCTCCGGGATCGCGCGGTACGAGGTGAGCGTGGACGGCACAGCCTTCACGTCCGTGCAACGGCAGACGCAGCGCTCCCTCACCGCCTCCGATGGCGATCACGTCGTCCAGGTGAGGGCTCTGGATGCGGCGGGCAACGCAGCCGAGACGGAAATCTGGTTCCGCGTGGACACGAACTTCTTCAGCCCCACGGGACCCCATCGGGGCATTCCGCTCTACCTGACGATCGTTGGGATCATCGTGTTATCCGTGGCCGTCGCGCTCGTCGTGTGGCGTCGTCGGCGTGGCCGTCGGGAGGAAACCCGTACCTGAGGAGGGCCCTCGGTAGGCGAGCCCGAGGGAATGTGCCGGGTCGGATTTGAACCGGGGCGGGTCTGGTGAAGAGCCAGATGCAGGCGGCGTACTGTGGCCCGGAAACCGTCCGCTTCCGTCTCCAGCATAGCCGGAGGCGAATCCTTTTCTGGGAAAACCCAATTCTCAGCACGGGATCAGTATGTCGGTTATGAAGCGGATGAAGGCCTTCGCGACCTTCGACGAATACTTCGCCAACCAAACGCCTCGGAACCAGGCCATCATCCGGGAGTTGCGAACGCTCGTGAAGCGGGTGGCCCCGGGCCTCCGGGAGACGGTGAAGTGGGGAAATGGGTGCTGGGTGCGGGGGAAGCATAACGTGGCGTACGTCTACTCCGCGACGGGATACGTCCAGTTTGGCTTCTTCGGCGGGTCCGCCTTGAAGGACCCGAAAGGACTGCTTGAGGGCGCGGGCAAGTACGTGCGACACATCAAGGTCCACGACACCGCGGACATCGACGACCGCGCCTTCGGGAGCCTGCTCAGACAGGCCGCCGGTTTGTAATAGGGGGGCCCCGTGTCCCTTGCGGTTCCAACCGGGTCATCACGCGTTGGGTCGATGCTCCTGGGCTATGTGATCGTCATCGCGCGGTACAGGAGGCGTCTACGCACGAAACGTCCGTACGAACAATAATCCCCCGCCGACGAACGATGACGGGAAAGATTGTCCAGGCGCCCGCCGTAAGCCCCGTTCTGTTCTGACAGCATTCGACTAAGCGTCCGCAAGGGACTTGCTCCCGCGGGGGCTCGCCGTTGCACCCGTTCCCCCGGGAACGTCACGGCCTTGTCCGCCGATCATCCTCCCCGGAGGCGGTGTCGTTTCGGTGCGGTTGCCGGGCCTCTCGGCCCCCCGGCTTGCGCCGGGCCGCGCTGCGTATGGAGCGGGGACTTTCCTCAGCGGCCTCGTCGGCCACCGTCAGCTGTCCACGGGCTCCTGGACTTTTATCGTTCGATGTAAGTGGAAGTGCGCCCGGTTGGATTTGAACCAACGTAAGGACTAACCGGTCGTTTCTAGGACGACCGCCATTGACCACTAGGCGACGGGCGCACGGATGCGGCCGCCCGGATTCGAACCGGGGTTCTCCCCCTTGTCCTGCCTCTCGGTATCAGGAGGGTGCGTTGACGGATCATAAGTCCGCTGCGTTGCCAGACTACGCCACGGCCGCGCTGCTGGATCGCGGCGGACCTCCGCTCCGTCGCGGCCGAGTTGCCGTCCGCCGTCGTTTCCTCGGCCGCCCATTCCATAGCCCCGCCCCCATTCGAACGGGGGATTCCGGGTTCAAGGCCCGGTGGGATTGACCGCTTCCCCACGGGGCTGCACGATCGACGCGAGAACACGGGCCGGGCGGACCGCCGGAGATGGCGTCGCCCACCGGCCGAGGGACCAAAACCAAACGGCACCCGGAACCCGTGCTCAGCGTATCGTCGCGGCACTACCTTCGGGTAACGCCGCTAGCCGCTGAAGGGACTCGACTTGTCCCGTTGGGTTCCACGATGCCGTTCGCATCATTGCGGGCGGGCTCAGACGTCCGGTGGTATATGGGAGTTTCGGCGACAGAATCCCAACTAGGGAACTTCCGGCCCCCGTGCGCCTTCTTGTGAACCGGGCGCGCGAGGAGTCGGACCCCGACCGCGTGGTTCGAAGCCACGAGTGCTGTCCATTACACTACGCGCCCAACGCCCCTGGACGGAATCGAACCGTCTTCCGCTCCTTCGCGAGGAGCTGTCCTGTCCGGTAGACGACAGGGGCACGGACGCGGCAGGAGTCGAACCCGCATCTCTCCTTAGAAGGGAGGTGCTCTGTCCGTTGAGCTACGCGCCCGAAGCCGCAGACCGGAATCGAACCGGCATCCTCTCCCTTACGAAGGGAGCGCTCGACCCTTGAGCCACTGCGGCGTGGATCGGGCAGGACTTGCACCTGCATCGGCCCGTTCTGCGGACGGGTGCATCGCTCTTCTGCCACCGACCCGAACGCCCCCGCCGCGATTCGAAGGCGGACCGCCGCCGTGACGGGGCGGCATCCTGACCGGGTTGGACCACGAGGGCATGAGCTGGCACGGCGGCTTCGTTGATCGCCGCTCCTCCGGCGTATGTCGTCCCCGAGTTCGTCCCTCGGGGATCCACGGGAGTGGGGCGGGCCCGATTCGCACGGGCACCTCTGCGTCTGGAGCGCAGCCGGCTGCTGTTACCCCCACCGCCCCTGGGACCGCGAGCGCGAGTCGAACGCGCATCTCGAGGGCCACAACCTCGCGTCCTGGCCGTTGGACGATCGCGGTCATCGGGTTGCGGCGCGAGGAGTTGCACCCCGTTCTCCAGCTCATGAGGGCGGTGTGTTCTCCGGTACACCACGCCGCAATGGGACGCGAGGGGCCGGGGGTCCGCAGGCCGCTGGTGCGATTCGAACGCACAAAGGCTCCTTTACTGGAGGAGTGCCAGACCCATTCTGGCGTCAGCGGCAGACTCCCGCTACACCGGAATATCCACCGAGAAAATTCGCGGAGAGCCCCGGCTGCCTCACATCCCTCTCGGACACCACGTACGGTGGTGCCGATCTCGTCGGGCTGTTGGGTTCACCGTGGGACTCACCGCCCCTCTCGAGAACGGAGGTTCTCTTCAATGTTGCGGCGACGTTCCCGCCGCAGAAGCGCAGGCGCCCGGAATCGAACCGGGATCTCCGCATTAACGGTGCGGGGCAGGATCCTTCCTGCTACGCCTGCGTGTGGACCCGCCCGGAGTCGGACCGGGATCCGGGCATCTTCGGTGCCCCGCTCTCAACCTGAGCTACGGGTCCGTGGACGCGGCAGGATTCGAACCTGCGATCGGCTTGCGCCGCCGGATTAAGAGGCCGGTGCCGTGGACCGCTTGGCTGCGCGTCCGGAGTGAGCCGGGTCGGATTTGAACCGACGCAGGGCTGGGTAAAGGCCAGCTGCCCGACCGTGCTAGGCGACCGGCTCATTGGGCCCCACCCGATTTGAACGGGCACATCGTCGTTCCAAGCGACGGGTGCTTCCAGGTTACACTAAGGGCCCGGAGGTCGCGTTTCGCGGGGTTGGCAGCTCCGCTGATCCGCGCGGGCGATCGCCGCCTCGGCGACGCCCTCACCACTGGTGGCCGCGGGCCGCGGCCTTCAGGTTCTCGAGGAGCCAGCGCCATCGGCGCCGGACCCCGAGGGTCCGCTTCGTCCGGAATCAGATCACCTCCGTTCCTTGGTCTCTCGTCAATCGGGGCAGAGCGAGTTGGACGCCCACCGCTGGGTCTACAGCCCAGAATGCTGCCGTTACACCATGCCCCGTCAATCTTCCGAGCCGCAGAACACGGAGAGCTCTCGCTCTCAATACGCTGGGAAGCCCGCCACGGGCCGTTTCGGATTCTTCGTGGCGACGCGGGTCATGGTACCGGGAAGCACGCAGCGGGGTCTATATTAGCGTGTCGGAGCCGATCGCGATCGGGCGGACCCGAGCAGGCGCCGGGCCAGGAGGGCCCCCGACCCGGAGGACCTAGGGCCGAGCCGGACCCGCCGGAACCGCCCAAACCCCGCCTCGCGGAGCCAGGACTCGTATGTGGACCACGAGTAGTTCTCGCCTTCCGTCTCAACGAGCATCGTCACACTCCCGATCGCCGCGTTCGGGGGCCCAGGCCCATCGTCGTCCCGGAAGAGCTCGCGGAGGATCAGGAGGCCTCCCTCGGGGAGGACTCCCGCCGCCTTCCGGAGGAGGTCCCGGCCCGTTCCCGGGGACCAGTCGTGGAGGATGTAGCTCAGGAAGACGGTGTCGGCGCCCGCGGGCCACGGGTCTTTGAAGAAATCCCCCGCCGCCGTACCGACCCGGCGCTCGAGGCCCGCCTCGCCGATCTTCTCCCGCGTGATCTCGAGGACGTGCGGGAGGTCGAAGACGGTGGCCCGGAGCCGCGGGTTCTTGCGGGCGAGCGCGATCGAGTAGACCCCGCTCCCGCCTCCGACGTCGAGGACGTGCCGCTGCCGGGAGAGGTCCAGGCGGCTCGCGAGACGCCGCGCGGTCTCCGCGCCGACGGAGTGCATGCCGAGGATGAACGTCCGGACCGCCGCGGGGTCCTGGGCCATCGTCTGGAACGTGTCCCCGATCGCGGGGTCCGCCGCCACGGGGCGGTTGTTCCGGAGGGACCATTCGAGGCGCCGGTAGCCGTCCCACACGCGGCGGTCGAGCATGCGGACGAAGTCCCCGTAGAACCGGGGCCCGCCCTCGACGAGGTACTCCCGCGCGACGGGCGCGTTCCGATAACGCCCGCGTCGCGTCACCAGGAGCGCCATCGCGGCGAGCGCGTCCAGGAGGATCCGGGCGGGGCGCTCCTCGATCTTCAGCTGGGATGCGACGTCGCCGACGGTCACGCTCCGCCGACCGACGAGGGTGAAGAGCCGGAGGTCGACGGCGGTCGCGAGGATCCGGAACCTCTGGAACCCCTGGCCAATCTCCTCGAGGGGCTCGCGGGGGACCGCCTTCCGCGCCAACGGCGGGGCGATCGCGGGGTCGGTGAAGAACTATTCGGCGGGTCGCTCGAACACGACCTCCCCTCCCACCTCGATCCGCTCGATCTTGTAGTACGGGAGGCGACCCGAGGCGGTCTCGAAGTACCGCCGCCCGAGCTTGGCGATCTCGGACCCGCGGATCACGCGGTGGCCCTCGGGGCGCGTGCGGTCCCTGTACCACAGGAGGGCTTCCGGGAGGCGGTCCGCGCCCCGCCACCGGAGCTCGTTCAACGCCTCACGGGCGGTCCTCACCGCCGCCCCATGGGATCCGATGGACTTCGAGGTTGCCCCGGCCCTAGTCCCCGCCCTTCTTCGCGGAGTAGTGGACCCGGCGCCCCCGCTTCTCCCCGGCGACATACCCCATCGCGGCGAGGCGGTCGACCTGGTACGCGAGGGTGGACTGCCGCAGGCCGAGGACGCGGGCGAGCTCCTTCTGCGTGATCCCGGGCATCTCCTCGATCGCCTTGAGGACCCGGAGCTGGACCTCCGAGGTCCCGTTCTCGAGGAGGGGCGGGGGCTGCGCCTCCATCGTGTAGAACCGGCGGTACATCCCGTCCGCGCGGGACCGGAGGAGCCCTTCCCGCTCGAGGACCTCGATGTGGTACACGAGCGCGCCGTTGTTCATCCCCAGGTCCGCGCGGATCGCGTTGAAGTGGGCCCCGGGGTTCAGCGCGACGTACTGGTACACCCGCCCGCGGCTGTAGCTCTCGAGGACCTTGTCCCGGCTCAGCCGGGTGTACAGGGGGACGAAGAGGGACAGGAAGGCGACGCGGGAGCGCTCGACCGCGAACGCGGCGGCGAGGGACGCGGATGTCGCCATCGCGAGGGTGACGAGGACAACGGGGACGAGATCGGGGCCCCGAGGTGCCGGAGGCGGGAGAGAGGCGACGAACACGGGCACGACGATCTCCACGCTCCCCGCCACGGTCGTCGTGCGGCTCCCGCTCCCTGCGAGGCCCGTGACGCTGAACGTGAAGGGATTCTGCGATTCCGTGCCCCCGATTCGGAGGGTTTCGACGTGGAGGACGATCCCGGCGACGGAACCGTCGGCCCCCGTGACCCCAAGGAACGCGACCGCGTCATTCGCATCCCGCACGACCACCTCGTGGCCGGGGAGGGCAACCCCCGCCCCGTCGACGGCCCGGACGCGCACGGTCCATCGGACCTCGACCCGGGAGGCCGCGTCGAGGACGAGGCGGTCCACAACCGTGTCCTCGAGGAGGACGACGGAGTTCACCGGTGCGAGGAACGCGAGCCGGGAGTTCGTCACGCGGAGGGTCCCGCCGTGGAGGTCGTTCCCCGCGACGACCGCGCCGTTCAGGTTCGACAGGACGAGCGCCTCCCCGGACGCGACGAGGACGTCGTTGCCCTCGATCCGGGGGGCCCCGCCATCGCACACGATTCCCGCGTCGATCGAGGAGATCGTGTTGCGGGTGAGGTTCGAGCCGGAGGCGCGGCACTCGATGCCCACCGCGACGCCCGCGAACGAGTTCGAGTCGACGACGGAGGATGAGTTCAGGAGCTGGACCCCGACGGACCCGCCCGTGAACGTGTTGTTCGTGAGGGTGACGGAGGACGCGTTCTCCACCTTCACCCCGATGTCGTTGTCCGTGAGATTGTTCCCGTCGAACTCCATCGGCGGGTACTCCGAGGTAGGGTCGTGGAAGTAGGCGATCGCGTTGTGATGGAAGCTGTTCCAGTTGAAGCAGTTCCGGAGGCGGGTGTTGAAGGACTTCGCCCCGTACACGTCGTTGTACGAGATCTCGTTCCACCGGATCGCGTCGTCGTACGAGACGTTCGTCAGGACCCCGATGTGGCCGTGCGTGATCACGTTGTACGCGACCCACGCGTTCAGGGTGTGCTCGTTGAACAGACCGACGTCGTAGTCCTTGATCGTCGTATCGTACACGCGGGTGTTGTTCGTGCGGTCTTGGAACACCCCGTAGCGGGCGTTCAGGATCGTGAGGTCGTGGAGCACGACGCGGTCCGCGGCGATCGTCATCCCGTCGGCGCCCCCGCCGTCCACGAGGACGCCGGTCCGGGATTCACCCACGATCTCGAGCTCCTTCCCGACGACGACGTTCTCGGGGTACGTCCCTGCGTAGATGAAGACCGTGTACCCCGCTTGCGCGAAGTCCACAGCGTCCTGAATCTTGAGGAAGTCCGCCCCGCCGCTGTCGTCGACCGTCACGGTCGTCCTCTGGAGCACGGTCAGGTCGCCCGTGGTGTTCGACCGGCTGCCGGAGACCGTCGTCGCGGTGACCGTGACCGTGCACACGCCGACGGCGTTCAGGAGGAGCTGGACGGAGCTGCCGTGGGCGACGTTCGGGTAGTATCCCTTGAGCTCGCAGACCGCGGAGTCGTTCGAGGTCCAGTCCCCGACGACGTCCCCGCGATAGCCGAGGGTCGCGTTGTACGACGCCGCGTAGAACGTGTCCTGCTCCCGCGGATAGTACGTGCGCGCGCCGAGGACTGTCCCGCCGCCGTTCGGGGCGTCCCGGATCTGGAGGTAGTCAATCCCGATCGCGGAGACCGTGAGCCGGCCCGTCGTGTTCGAGAGCATCATGCCAATCGGCTCCGCGGTGACGTAGGTGTAGCCAATCGCGAGCGCGTGGAACCTCACGGAGGGATAGCACACGGCTCCCGTCGTCCCATCGCACTGCCCGCCGGGGTTCGGGTACGCGGGATACACCTGGCCGACGTTCGCGTTCGAGGACGTCCAGTTCGAGAAGATATCACCGAGGAACCCCTGCGTGTCGTTGTACGCCGCCGCATAGAACGTGTCGTAATCGCCGACCTCGTACGTCGTGGGCCCGACCCACGTTCCCGTCCCGCCACGGTCCGAGCGAACGATCACGCTGTCGACGTTGTCCACGGAGACGGAGAGCGGGCCCGTCACGTTCTGGACCGGGGTCTGGTTCGTGCCCCCGTACGCGTACACCCGGAGCGCGTCGACCCCGTAGCCGGCCGCGTGGACCCGGACGGTCGGGCCGTACGAGGTGTTCAGCCAGAACACGCCGCCGCTGCGGTTCGTCGGGCTGTTGAAGAACCAATACGCGGGGATGTCCGCGACGAACCCCGTCGTCGTGTTGTACCCGGCGGCCCAGAAGGCCTCCGATTCGCCGAACAGGTAGTCCCGGGATGCGACCCAGGAGCCCGTCCCATTCGGCCCGTCCGCGATGAGGACGTAGTCGACCCCGGGCGCCCCGCGGACGGGGACCGGGACGGAGAGCAGGGAGGCGATCGCCACCAGAAGGAAAAGGGCGGCAACCCCGCCCGATCCGGACCGTCCGCGCATCGTCGCGTCCCCCTCGCCCCACCGTCTCACGGGGCACCCTCCCACGGGCGGGCCGAGGATAAATAAACATTTGAGCGGCTTCGTTCCGTCCGCCCGCCACCGGAAAGGCCATATCGCGTGGCTCCCGTTCCGCGACGGATGGAGTACCCCCCTGCAATCAGGAAGCTCCTCGACGCCGCGGGGGCCTCCGTCGGGGACACCGTCGCCGTCGTCGCGCGAGGGGACCGGCTCGAGGGCGTCGTGATGCCCCACCACGCGTTCAGCGGCCCGGACATCCTCACGCTGAAGCTCGGGAACGGGTACAACGTCGGGATCGACGTGAACGACATCGCGAAGGTCGAGCTCGTCGCGAAGCACGTGCCCGCCCCGAAAAAGGCGCTCCAGGTCCCTCGGACCGGGAAGCTCCCCGTCCTGAGCGTCCTCGGGACCGGCGGCACGATCGCCTCGTACGTGGACTACCGCACCGGCGCGGTCCACCCCGCGGTCACCGCGGAGGAGCTCGTGTCCAGCGTCCCGGAGCTCAGCGAGCTCGCGGACGTGCGGGCCCGCGTCGTGTACTCCGTGTACTCGGAGAACCTGAAGCCCGCGAACTGGCAGCACCTCGCGCAGGAGGTCGCGAAGGAGCTGAACGCCGGGGCCCAGGCGGTCCTGATCCCCCACGGGACGGACACCCTCCACTTCACGACCGCCGCGCTGTCTTTCATGCTGCGGGACCTCACGGGGCCCGTGATCCTCGTCGGCGCGCAGCGGTCCAGCGACCGGCCGTCGTCGGACGCCGCGATGAACCTGATTTGCGGCGCGCGGCTCGCGCCCGCGGACCTCGGGGAGGTCGTCGCCGTGATGCACGGGGAGACGGGGGACACGTTCTGCCTCGTCCACCGGGGGACGAAGGTCCGGAAGATGCACTCCTCGCGGAGGGACGCGTTCCGGGCGATGAACGCATCCCCCCTCGGGAAGGTCCACGTGGACGGGCGGGTCGATCTCTCCCCGGAGGTGCGGCGGCGGGCGAAGGGGCCCACGGTCGCGGACCCCCGCCTCGACCCGGACGTCGCGCTGATCTGGTTCCACCCGGGGATGCGGTCGGAGACCGTCGCGGGGCTCCTCGCGCCGGCGCATGGCGCGGTGATCGCGGGGACGGGCCTCGGGCACGTCGCCCACGACCTGATCCCGGAGGTCGCCAAGGCGTCGAAGGCGGGGAAGCCGATCGTGATGACGACGCAGACCCTCCAGGGCCGGGTCGGGATGCGGGTGTACGACACGGGGCGGGACCTCCTGCGGGCGGGCGTGATCGACGGGCAGGACATGCTCCCGGAGGTCGCGTTCGTGAAGCTGATGTGGGCCCTCGGGAGGACGAAGGACCCGGTCGAGGTCGCGAAGCTGATCGGCACGGACGTCGCGGGGGAGATCAACCCGCGGATCGGGCTCGACGAGTTCTCGGAGTAGGCGCATGGCCCACGACGTGTTCGCGTACGGGGAGTTCATGAAGGAGCCCGTGCTCCGGCGGCTGCTGGGGCGGCTCCCGAGGAAGACGCCCGCAAAGCTCCGAGGGTACCGGCGGTTCCTGGACGACGTCCTCGGCCACTACAACCTCGTCCACGACGACACCGCGATCGTGGAGGGCGAACTCCTCCTCGACGTGTCGGACGACGACCTCCTCGCGATGGACCGGTTCGAGACGGAGAAGTACCGGCGTCGGGTCGTCACCGTGGAGACCGCGGCGGGCGCGTCGGAGGCGTGGTGCTACTTCGGCAAGGCTTAATCACCCGATGCCCTTCCGAGGCGGGCCGCGATGAAGATCGACGAGTTCGGGGAGGTCGGCAAGTACCTCACCGCCGCGAACGAGCCGATCCTGACCCCGGACGAGCGGGTGATCGGCTTCCGGCAGCTCGAGTACCGCGTGTACAAGGGCGGGATTATGAAGACGCCCCTCACGGAGGAGCGGGGCGGGTGGGTGTGGCAGACGACGAAGCGGGTGCTCCACCTGGACGACAAGTGGGAGGAGCTCCCGACTGGGGTGAAGGGAAAGCGGGTCCACGAGTACGGGTTCATGGAGGTCACGGACGTCCTGTGGCACAAGCGGGCCGTGACGGTGACGACGAAGGGCCCGAAGGGTAAGCTCGTCTGGGAGTACAAGCCGTTCGGTGCCGCCGCGCGCCTCTTCAACTGGTTGAAGGAGCAGAGGGAGGAGCGGAGGCAGTACGCGAAGGGCGAGCACAAGCCCGTGTACGAGCGGGGGAAGCCGGGGGGCTAAGCGGCGTGCCCATGTCAGTAAAGTCTGACAGCGTTCACAGGCCTCAACGTGAGCGGGGGAGGTCCCCGGGACTACTCCGACCGATTCTCGTGGCGGGGCCGAAAGTACTCCGGCACGTTTTTCCGTGGCGGGCGTTTCCGTCCGGCGCATGAAGGAACGCGGCGTCCCCGCGAAGACGCTCTGGCGGGAGCTCCGGGAGGCCTCGAAGGACGACCTGCACTTCCGGGAGGGCAGGATCCTCGGAAGCATGTGCACGGAGCCGCTACCGATCGCGCAGCGCGCCCACTCCATGTTCCTCGAGGCGAACCTCGGGAACGCCCGGTACTACAAGGGCCCGTGGCGGCTCGAGCGCAAGACTACCTGCGCCGACGCCGAACCCTGTCCCGGCTCGGGACCCGCGTGAGCCCGTGGGTCTGGTAATCCGAATCGAACGTGAACGCGGAGTCGAGCCCAAGCCGCTCCATGATCGCGAAGGAGAGCGAGTCCGTCATGTCGATTGCCGCGTCGTCGTACTGGATGAACAGCTCCCGACCCCTCGCGTGGTCCTCCTCGAGGTCGGGCTCCACGCGCCAGAGGGAGGAGGCGTCGATCTGCCGCATCCGCGTGATCGCGTCGGCCTTCCCGACGCGCTTTGTGACGCCGTCCAAGTATTCGACGCAGACGGGGCGCCCGATCACGAACCGCGTCCCGGTCCGCGCGGCCTCGCGGAAGTACGCCTCCGCGGCCGCGTGGTTCGGGTCGGACCGGTCGTTCAGGGCGATGAGCGCCCCCGTGTCAATGTAGACGAGCATCACTCCCGCCAATCCTTCCGCTCGCTCCAGCGCCCCCCCTTTAGATCCCAGCATCCGATCATCTGGAACGCGGGGTCTTCCTCCACGTCGCCTTCCACGCGATCGACGTAGCTCTGAAGGGCCTCCCGGAGTACGGCCTTGAGCGGCATGGATCGCTTCCGTGCGATGTGTCGCAGACGCGCGTGGACGCTCGGGTCCACACGAGTCTGGACGACCTTGGCGGATTTCACCGGGGAGGGAAGGGATTGCATGCACTTAAGCATTCGCATCTCAGCATGCATTCAATCCCGACAAGGAGCCTCGGAGCGTGGGCTCATCCGCATGGGCATCGCATGCATTCTCGACACATCACGCTCGGGCGCGACGGTACCTTCTTGTCTCACCTTGGGTTCGCCGGCGTCGATGGACGCACGTGGGGCGCCACCCCACAAGGTTCTCGCGGAGCTCCAGAAGGCGCACCACGACGACCTCCACTTCCGCGACGGCAAGATCCTCGGGAGCATGTGCACGGAGCCCCTCCCGATTGCGTGGCGGGCCCACTCCATGTTCCTCGAGGCGAACCTCGGGAACCCGGGGTACTACAAGGGCACGTGGCGGCTCGAGCGGGAGACCCTGGGTATGCTGGAGAAGCTCCTCCACGGGAGGAACCTCGGCGGCTTCACGGTCAGCGGCGCGACGGAGGGGAACATCACGGCCCTCTGGATGGCGCGGAACACGACCCGCCGGAGGGAGATCATCGCCGCGAAGACCGCGCACTTCTCCGTACGGAAGGCGGCGGACCTCCTCGGGATGCGGCTCGTCGAGATCCCGCACGATGATGAATACCGCCTCGACGTGGACGCGCTCCGGAGGACGGTGACGAAGGACACCGCAGCGGTCGTGGCCGTCGCGGGGACGACGGAGCTCGGACAGGTCGATCCCATCGACGCGATCGGGGAGACGTGCCTCGACCATGCGTTCCTCCATGTGGACGCCGCGTTTGGCGGGTTCGTCCTCCCGTTCCTAGACTCGAACGCGAAGATCCCGCCGTGGGATTTCCGCGTCGCGGGAGTGAGCTCCCTCGTCCTCGACGCGCACAAGATGGGGATGGCGACAATCCCCGCGTCCCACTTCCTCGTCCGGGAGGCGAAGGCGTTCGAGGGGATCGCGGTGGAGTCCCCGTACCTGACGACCGTGTATCAGACCTCCATCCTCGGGACGCGGAACAGCGCGGGGGTCGCCGCCGCGTACGCCGTCATGCGGAGCCTCGGGCGGGAGGGGTACCGGAAGATCGTCGCACGATGCATGAAGAACACGCGGGCGATCGTCCGGCGGGCGCGGGAGGCGGGGATCGAGCCCGTGATCGAGCCGGTGATGAACATCGCCGCGTTCCGGGTGCGGGACGTGGAGGCCGTGCAGCGCGGGCTCGACGCCCGCGGGTGGAAGGTGAGCACCTCGAGGAACCCGCCCGCCCTTCGGGTCGTCGTGATGCCCCACATCACCGCCAAGGCGGCCAACGCGTTCGCGGAGGACCTCGTCACGGTGTGCCGGAAGCTCTAGGTTAGTGGAGGGTATCGGGAAACCATCCGCGTGAATGATCCGACGGAGCTACTCGGGCACCTCGACGCCCTCCTTGAGGGCTTCCCGCACCAGGCCGCCCCGGCGCGAGAGGGCGCGGAATTCCTCCGGAGTGTAGCACAACAGGTCGACGGGGTAGTCCATGTCCCAATGCAGGCGTAGCGGGTACGCACGATCGACCGCGTTCCGCCGCCCGAAGGAACTGCTCACGATAATCAGGTCAACGTCACTGTGCTCGTGCGCTTCGCGCCGCGCGTGGGAGCCAAAGAGGATCATGCGGTCGATGACGTACCGGCTCGAAATCCGGCGCCGGAACCGCCTGAGGTCGCTGATCAGGGAATTTGCCTTCGCGCCCATCGGACGATTCTCCTTGCGGCATCGAGGTATGCCTCTGCGCGCGATCGAGTGATTCTCGGCCCGCCGACATCGGGGGACCGGGCAGCCACGTAGATTTGGCTGAGCAGCGCGGCGGGCCGGGCGATCCTGGGGGGCGCGGACACCTTGCCGGCGAGCAGGGCCAGGTCATGGGTTCTGGAGAAGCTGCCGGTTCGATGGAGTTGCAGTGCTTTCAGGGCGAACTCGACCGCCTGGTGAGCGTTGAGGCCGCAACGTCCGCAAACCCATCGTCGAGCACCGCTTTCGCGACTCGGAGGTACCGCCGGGCCCGCCGGAACCACTCCTCTGCCCCCGCCGATGACGACGCTCGTGCCACCGCCCGTCCGAACCGCCGTCCCTTACTCATCTGTTCGTGAGGGGCAGAAGTCTGGCAAGCGCCCCGCGGCTCAGATTGGCGACTTCTGGAACCGCTTCTGCCCCGCCCAGTACACGCTGATCTCGTGGCCGTCCGGGTCCCGGAGGTACGCGTGCCGCCAGCCCCAATCCATGTCCTTCGGCGGTTGATCGATCTTCACGCCCTCCTTCGCGAGCCGCCGGCAGAGGCCGTCGACGTCCTCCACCTCGAAGTACAATCGTATCGTCTCGTTCTTCGGGTCCACTCGCTGGCCCTTCGCGAGCGCGTGGAGCGCGAGGGTCGACGACCCGCGCGGACTCCGGAGGCGGGCGTACCCCTCCATCTCCTCGATCGTCGTGAACCCGAGGCGGTCACGATAGAACCCGAGCGCTCTCGGCACGTCCTTCACGTACACGATCACGTGATTGAACTCGGGCTCCGTGCGGGCCATGGCCCGGCCATCTCGGAGTGTCGATTTCAAGCTTCTGTCCTCCCGCGCGTCGACCATTCAGCGCGGGAGGATCTCGGCGACGAGTTCCTCGGGTGGCGCAAGGAGCCGTACGAGGTCGGGGAGCAGAAGCATCATGACGCGAAGGGCCGGCTCGTCCCGCCGCGGAAGGCTTAATCCGCCCCCGCCGGCTTGCGGACCCGCGATGGACTACCGGGCGATCGGCCTGAGGTGCGGGCTCGAGGTCCACCAGCAGCTCGACACCCGCAAGCTCTTCTGCGCCTGCCCGTCCCGCCTCTCCGAGCGGACCGAAGGCACGTTCCTCCGCCGGCTCCGGCCCACGGTGTCCGAGCTCGGCGAGGTGGACGCGGCCGCGATCGAGGAGGCGAAGCGGCGCCTCGCGTTCGTGTACCAGGTCACGGACAACACGTGCCTCGTGGAGGCGGACGAGGAGCCGCCCCACGAGGCGAATCACGACGCCCTCGAGACCGCCCTCCTCGTCGCCCTCATGCTCCAGGCGGAGCCCGTCCGCGAGGTCCACTTCATGCGGAAGCTCGTGATCGACGGCTCGAACACGACAGGCTTCCAGCGGTCCGCCCTGATCGCGGTGGACGGCGGGATCGAGGTCGACGGGAAGAAGATCGGCATCCCGACGGTCCTCCTGGAGGAGGACGCGGCCCGCAAGGTCTCCGAGGCGGAGGGGGAGGTCGTGTACCGCCTCGACCGCCTCGGGATCCCCCTCGTGGAGATCGCGACGACCCCGGACATCGAGACCCCCGAGGAGGCCGCGAAGGTCGCCCTCGGGATCGGCTCGTGGCTCCGCGCGACCCGCCGGGTCCTGCGGGGGATCGGGACGATCCGCGAGGACCTGAACGTCTCCGTCCGGGGCGGCGCCCGGATCGAGATCAAGGGCGTGCAGGAGCTCCGGATGATCCCCGTGTACGTGGAGAGGGAAGTCGAACGCCAGCTCGCCCTAATCGAGGCGGCGAGGATTCTGCGGGAGCGGGGCGTCACCGGCATCGACGTCGACGTCCGCGACGTCTCCTCCGTCCTCTCCCGTTCCGCATCGAAGGTCGTGAAGGGTGCGCTCACCGCGGGCGGGAAGGTCCTCGGCGCCCGGCTCCCGGGGTTCCAGGGGCTCCTGACGGGGAGGCTCGGCCCCGAGCTTGCGGCCCACGCCCGCGTGGCGGGGGTCCAGGGGATCCTCCACTCCGACGAGCTCCCCGGATACGGGATCACGGCGGAGGAGGTCGACGTGATCGCGAAGGCCCTCCACGTCTCCGGCCACGACGCGTTCGTCCTCGTCGCGGCGGACGAGGCGAGGGCCCGCCACGCGTTCGAAGAGATGATCCCGAGGTTCCGCGCCGCGGTCGCGGGCGTCCCGGAGGAGACGCGGGACCCGAGGCCGGACGGCACGACCGTGTACAGCCGGCCGCTCCCGGGGAAGGCCCGCATGTACCCGGAGACCGATGTGCCGCCGATCCGGGTCACGGATGAATGGCTTTTCAGGCTGAAGATGCAACTGCCGGAGCCCCCGGAGCAGAGCGCCGCCCGCCTCGCGGAGCGGTACGGAATCCACGAGCAGCAGGCCCGCCAACTCGTGCAGGAGGGAATCGACGGGACCTTCGAGGCGATTGCAGCGGACTTCGGAGACGCGAGGCTCGTTGCATCCGTCCTGCTCTACGCGTTCGCGGAGATCCGCCGGGAGGGCCTTCCCGTCGACGCAATCCCGGAGGACCGGGTGCGGCGGATGTTTCAACTCGTAAAGGCGGGCGCGTTCGCGAAGGAGGCGATCCCGGACGTCCTGCGGGAGATGGCCCGCACGGGACGGGGCCCGGAGGAGGCGGCGAAGTCCCTCGGCCTCGCGGGAGCGAGCCGCGAGGAGGTCGCGCGGGTCGTCGAAGAGGTCGTCGCGGCGAATCGGGACCTCATGGCCGAGCGGGGGGGAGGCGCGCTCGGGCCCTTGATGGGGAAGGCGATGGAGCGGCTCCGGGGCCGGGCGGACGGGAAGCTCGTGAACGAAATCCTGCGAGAACGATTGAAGAAGGAAAGCAAGAAGTAAAGAAAAATCAGAGAAGCGCCCGTCATCGGAGGCGGGCGCGCAAGCTCAGGTCCGCGGGAACCGCGGGACCTTACCGCTTGCCCTTCTTACCCTTCTTGCCCTTTTTCGCCAAGGGGGGTTCTTTGCCTCCATGCGGCATGAAGCCGCAGTGATCGATGCGTTATGTTCGCGCCCTCTTGAATGTATCGAGGGGATTCCGCCGCGCGAGAATCTCCGCGCGATGACGCGGCGCGCCGATCCGGATCCGACGTCGTCGACCACGACTCCCTTAGGAGACCGCCCATAAGCCTAAATTAGCCCAGCCGATATGCGGCGCCAGGGATGGGACATGGCCATGGCAGCGAAGAAGGGCGAGTCGAAGGCGGGCGGCCGGGGCGACGACTGGTTCGACGCCCTCGACGCGGAGCTCGAGAAGAAGACCCAGGAGATCGTCCAGGCCGTCGGCGAGGAGAACGTCGAGCGGGAGGGCCTGAACCGCCAGATCATCGACGACTTCTGGAAAATCTGGAAGCGGTTCAACAAGGTGAACGTCCACCTCTCCATGGAGCCCTCGTACGAGAGCTGGGCCCTCTTCGCGGACACGTACCCGGACGGGGACTGGTCTTGGAAGCCCGGCTTCCGGCCCGCGGGGGTCGCGACGATCCAGCTCCTGGACCGGACGATGGACCAGGGCCGCATCGGGGACGCGCTGAAGGTCACCCACGCGATCGTGGACGACAAGCCCCACCTCCGGGTCACGTTCGAGTACTGCGAGGGGGAGCACTACTACAAGTACAGCGGGTGGAAGCGGATCTGGTCCGTTCACACCCTGTTCGACGAGACCCTCGACAAGGCGGACATCAAGGCCCTGCGGAAGCTGTTCGCGGACGTCGTAAAGGCGTGGTACGAGAGTCACCTGCGGCGGAACCGGGACCTCCTGATCAAGCACCTGAAGGCGGAGTACGAGCGGGTCGAGACGTTCAACCAGTAAGTCGAGTCTTGGCTTACCCAAGTCGTCGACCCACCCTGCCGTGACGGCTATCTCCCCCCGGCACAGCATTAAAGGGGCTTCTAGAGCTTCCTCCGTACGGAGGAAACAATGTGCGCCTTACCTTTGATTGTCGAAGCCCAACCCGAGACGCGTCGGCGGACTACAGTTCACGCGCCCGTGGGCGTGTTCGGCGGCACCTACAAAGCCTCAATCCCGCTGATTCGGCCTTCGAGACTTACATCGCGAGAACAAGGAGGAGTGGGGAAACAGCTCTCCGACGGGTGGTGCTTGAACTTCGCCGTTGGCTGCAGCCACGGATGCAATTTCTGCTATGTCGACGAGATCCACAAGAGATTCGGGCGCGCCAGATACGGTAATGCAGTTCTCCAACGCTGGGGGGACTACCTTCTGGTCCCGGACAATCTCGACGAGGCGATTCAACAGACCCCTTGGACACGCTGGAAAGGCAGAGAGGTCATGATGTCGAGCACGCACGATCCGTATCTTCCGTTGACGGCCCCGTGGGCCCGAAGGATTCTCGAGGAGGCCCTGCCCGCGGGGGTAAAGTTCTGTCTGCAAACCCGCTCGTTCCTTGTCACCAAAGACCTCGACCTCCTAGCGCAGTTCCCAGACCAGGTGCGCTTGCAGGTCTCCATAGCCACAATCGATCGGGACTTCGCACGCCTGATTGAGCGACGCGTACCGACGCCCCAGACACGTCTCTTGGTTCTCCGAAAAGCGAAGGAGGCAGGGCTCCGTGTTGGCGTGATCCTCGCCCCAATCTTCCCACCCGTTCGTCAGAGGCCCGACGCGGAGAGCGACCTGAGGGCACTTGCGGAGGCCTTGCGAGATATTGAACCCGATCACATCTATGGCGAGTCGCTCCACGTGCGCGGGCGGAACCTCCAACTTATCGAAGAGGATCTCGGAGAACGGCTCAGGGTCACTCCCGGTTTCGACCGTGGAATTGCCAAGACGTTCCACGCAGAGCTTCGGCGCGTAGGTCTCAAGGGAACCTGGTGGCACGAGAACTAGTTCAGAACCAACGGCCATCGTCAAGCGCCTGTTGCCTTCCTTCGAGGTGATCGAGAGCCGATTTCACATCATCACCATCAAGCGCCTCGAGCTTCGCCTTCAGATCCATTAGCGCTCCGAACCAACGTGGGCGTGACTTCTGGCCCGCGGAAAAAATGAGCATGTAGTAATACCCTCCGCCGCTCTGAATCTTGATGTCAATCGTATGTGGACGTAGCCTTCGAATCTTCTTGAGGTAGGCCGGGAAAATCCCCTGACTACTTTCCACTGAGTTGGCGATGTCGCTGCCAACAAGCTGTGCTACTGCATCACGGTCCTTGTTCCAATCCCGATCGAAGACACGACCGATATTTGGGATGAACGTGATAAAGAGGTCTCCCCTGTGCCGGAGCAGCTTCTCCATGTTGGACCACGGAAATCCACTCATCCCCTCGTAATCGACGAAAGCAACGTAGTGCGCGTTTTTTCCTGAAGCAGCTTTTCAATCGTATCGATATGCATGCTGGCGTCGTATGGGACAACGTCGTATGTTCCCTCGTCACGTATCGTTCCGAGCCGCTTGGATAGGGCTGTGGCGTGGTTCGGGTCGTTCTCGATTGCGAGGATGAAGTCGTACTTTCGGTGTATCGGAGCTAACGAGGCGACAATTGAGGACCCGGCAATCGAGGAGCGTGTGTCACGAATCAGATTCAGTCCAGAGCCAGCGAGCACATCGACGTAGACGATGGAATCGAAACCTAGGCGTGCTAGGTGTTGATTCATTATTGTGGTGTATAGGTCTGAGTGAAACTTGAGGGCAATCAGCTTGAGACACGTCCATGGGCCGAAGGTATTGTGGACCTCCGGGCGCACTCTTCCTATCTGGGCTCCCCACGTTCTCAAAAGCCGAAGATTCCTCTCAAGCCAAGGCATATCCTTTGTCATTCACCCCTCCAGTGATCCCTCCTGGGGGAGCGTGAAAGTTCCCGCTGATACTTCAAGCTCTCGGAACGATGCGCCCCCACTGCGAGCCACCACGCCATCCGAGAACGGTGCATGGAGACGTTCAACCAGTGACCCCTACCCGGGCCGCAGGGTCACCTGGTACGTCGTGTGCGCGGAGGGCCCGTTGAAGTTCTCCCAGAGCACGTAGTCCGCGCTCACGATCGCGGGGGACGTGCCGCCGCTCGCCGCGAACCGAACGGGGACGAGGCCGGGTCCGGGGGCGGTCTCCCACCGCACCTTGACAGCGTCGAGCCACCCCTCCGCGGGCACCGTCGGCTCGAACCGGAACGGGTCGTGCACGGTGAGAGTCCCGTCGTTCCCGACCCTCCTCAGGAACGAGAACCGGTTCAATGGGGACGGCTCGAGCCGCACGACGCGGGCCGCCGGGTACTCCTGCCCGAGGACCCACACGGTCTCGTTCGGATGGATATCGCTCTCCGTGACGTTCCAGCTGCTCTCGTTCATCGCGTCCCCGACGAGGGTGAGGGCGAGGCGGTTGTAGAAGTCCCGGTCCATCCGGTTCTGGAACGACGCCGCGATCTGCGCCTCGAGGGGCGATGCGGGCGTGAACGTCCCGTGGAACCGCCAGAACAGCGTTACGCTGAAGTTCGCGTCCGCGTGGACGAAGACCTCCAGGTTGATCCCGAGCTCCCCGAGCCACGCGGACTCGACCTGGATCGGCGGGGTCTCCAGTAGGACGCCCGTCGCGGTCGCTTGCGTGACCCCGAACGCGCCGACCCACACGGGGACGAAGAACAGGAGGGGGAGGCCCGCCGCGGCGATCGCCCGCCACGAGAGCCCGACCTCGGACGCGGGCGCGCCCTCCCGCGGGCGGGGGAGGAGGTCCACGTACAGGAGGAGGCCCGCGACCGTGCACAGGACCGCCGCGAACGCGACGACGTACGCGACCGGGGACTCCTCGAGCGCGTTGAACGCGGAGAACCCCGGGAGGAACGCGAGGGGCGCGGGGACGAGCCAGAACAGGATCAGCATCAGGGACACCCGCCGGAAGTCCTTCGCGGGCCCCCCGAGGACCCGGACGACGTCGAACGACAGGAAGACGCCGACGAGGAGGGTCCACAGGATCCCGACCGCCGCGAACCCGACCGCGAGGGCGGGCGCCTGCAGGGTCGACACGATCGCCCACGTGTCCCCGCGGAACCCCTCGAACGCCCCGGACGCCATGTACACGAGGCTGTACACGACGCACACGCTCGCGGCGACGACGCCGAACAGCCGCCAGCCGACGGAGGGGGACCTGCGGGTGAACCACCAGAGCGCGAGCCCGAACGCGGTCTCCACGGCGATCCCCGCGCCGAGCATCGCGACGACCCCCGCGGTCGGGAGGCCCGGGGAGAGGTACACGTACGTGATCCCGGAGCCAGGGGACACGTACACGCCGTACGCGGAGCCCCCGAGGAGGGTCGCGATCGCGGCGTGTCCGAGGAGCTCGTGCACGCCGACGCCGAGGAACCGGGAGAGGACGTGGGCGAGGAGGACGAAGAGGGCGAAGGGCCAGGGACGCCGCACGTCCACCATGGAGGCCCCGCACGCCCGCGAACGTATTTCCGCTTGTTGGGAGGGCCCCTTGTCCTACGCCTTGTGGAACCCGCGGCGCTCGCCCACAGCCTGGTACCCAAGGCTCGTGTACAGGGTCCGCGCGGGCTCGTTGTCCCACGACATCATCAGGCCGGCGTACGGGATCCCCATCTGCTGCCCGAGGTTCGAGACCTCCTCGACGAGGGTCCGGGCGACCCCCCGCCGCCGGAACTTCGGGCGGGTTCCGACCTCCGCGACGTACGCCAGCCTCGCGCGGGGGACAAGGGTCGCGATCCCCGCGCCCTCCCCGCCGAACAGGCCCATATACACCCGCTCCCGGAGCCTGGGGAGCCGCGCGCGGTGCCGCTCGATGACCTCCCGGGAGAGCTCCTCGGAGTCCCCGGACTCCGCGTACAGCTCGGAGAGGATCGCCTCGAACACCTCCCACTCCTCCGGGGTGTCGACCTCCCGCACCTCGAGGTCCGGGTTCCGGATGCACGTCGAGACCCCGAGCCGGACCATCGCGAGGTACCGCCGAGGCTCGAACCCCATGTCGATCAGGGTCCCCTGGACCGCGTGCGCGGCCTCCGGGTCCGCGAACTCGATGTGCCGGAACGAGATCCCCTGGGACCGGGTCGCGTTGTCGAGCTCGAGGACGACCTGGCCGATCCCGGACTTCGGGACCCGCTCCACCCACGCCATGTTCGCGTCCGGCACCGCGGGGTAGTTCGGGGCGACGAGGATCGAGCCCCAGGGCCGCTTCTGGACCCGGCTCATCGCGGAGAGGGTCGCGAAGGACGCCTGGAGGACCTCGGAGAAGAGCTCCTCGAACCGCGTGCCGGACGACGCGGCCGGCGTGGACTCCTTCGCCCGGGCCGGCGGTGCCTTCGCCACTCCCTTCGGCATCGACCCGCCGAACCCCGTCCGAACGATAAGGTTTCCCGCCTCGGAGGGCGGTCGGTTTGGCACTTTCGGCGGTCCCCCGCCAAGCCTTATAGTCGAGTCCGCGGTCCCTACTCCGAGGCAAGAAAGCGACAGGCCTCAGGAACGTGACGCAATGCGAGACGAGATCGCGCCCCACGTCCAGGACATCACCCGGGCGCTTGGCGGCAAGGTGAGTGAGCAGGAGATTGAGAAGGAGCTTTCGAACTACGTCAACGTCTATCGCGTGTCCCTGGACACCGCGAAGCGTTCGATCGTGAAGAAGCACGGCGGGAACCCCGCCCACCTGAGCCTCGGGATCGCGAAGACGATCCGGGAGCTGGTGCCCGGGGAGAACTCCGTGGACCTCCTCGTGCGGATCGTGAGCGTGAACGAGAAGTCGATCGACTCCCAGAACGGCGCGAGGACGATCCTGTACGGGATCTTCGGGGACGCGACCGCGACGGTGCCGTTCACCGCGTGGGAGCCCCTCCCGTTCGAGCCCGCCCGCGGGGACGTCGTGCGGGTCGCGAACGCGTACACGAAGGAGTACCGCGGGCAGGTCCAGGTGAACCTCGGCGTCCGGTCCGTCGTGACGCGGGAGGCCCCGGACGCGCTGCCCCCCGCACCCGAGGGAAGTGGCGGGCCCTCCCCCTCTGCGGCGAGGGCGACCCCGGTGAAGATCGTGGAGCTCCGCGAAGGCTCGAGCAACATCGCCTTCACAGCGAGGGTCCTCGGGGTGGAGAAGCGGGAGGTCGACGTGGAGGGCGGGAAGAAGACCGTCTTCTCCGGCGTGATCGCGGACGAGACCGCGAAGTCCCAGTTCAGCGCGTGGAAGGACTTCGAGCTCCACGAGGGCGACGTCCTGCGGGTCGAGGGCGCGTACGTGAAGTCGTGGCGGGGGATCCCGCAGGTCAGCTTCGACGAGCGGGCCCTCGTGAAGAAGCTCGAGGACGGCGCGCTGCCGCCGATGGACGAGCTCGGCCGGTCCCCGCGGATGTGGATCGAGGACCTCTCCGAGCGGGGCGGCGGCGTCGACGTCACCGTCCGCGGGATCCTGATCGACCTGAAGGAGGGCTCCGGCCTCGTGTACCGGTGCCCGGAGTGCAAGCGCGTGCTCCGGAAGGGCGTGTGCCGGATCCACGGCGAGGTGACCGGGACGCCGGACCTCCGGGTGAAGGCGGTCCTCGACGACGGCTCCGGGGCGCTGACCGCGGTGTTCGGGAAGGACCTCACGGAGGGCCTCCTGGACAAGACCGTGGAGGAGTGCATCGCCCAGGCGAAGGAGGCGATGTCCCAGGAGGTGATCCGGGACGAGCTCGCGGACCTCCTCGTCGCGCAGCCCGTGGAGGCCCGCGGGAACGTGACCTCGGACGACTACGGGCTGATGATGATCGTGGACCAGGCGAAGATCCTGAAGGTGGACGTCCGGGAGGAGGCGCGGGCGATGCTCGAGGAGCTGGAGGGACCCGCCTGAGCGCGCCCCCGGGTCCGTCCGCGGCGGCGGGGAGGCCGGCCGCGGGCGGCGGGGGCACCTCGAATCGCGGGCCGCAGGGAGGAAGGCGGATGAATCGGGAGATCGCGTGGCGGGTGTTCGCGGGCGAGTATAACGACGCGACGACGGACGTGTCCGACGGCGGGGAGCGGAGCCCCTCGTACCTCGTAACCCCGCTCGGGGCGAAGATTAACCGGCTGTTCGTCGTCGGCGTCCTCACGGACGTGGAGAACGTCGCGACGGACGAGGCCCCGATGTGGCGGGCCCGACTCCAGGACCCGACGGGGACGTACCACGTGTACGCCGGGCAGTACCAGCCGGAGGCGAGCGCGGCCCTCGCGAAGCTGAAGCCCCCCGCGTTCGTCGCGGTGACGGGGAAGTCGAGGCTCTTCACGCCGGACTCCGGCGGGACGTACACGTCAATCCGCCCGGAGACCGTGAAGGTCGTCGACGAGGGCCTGCGGGACTACTGGATCCTGGACGCGTGCCGCTCCCTGAAGAAGCGGCTCGAGGCCGTCCGGGAGGCGTACAAGATGGACCCCGTGACGAAGGAGGAGCTCGCGGCCCTCGGGATCAAGCCGCCGATGGCGGAGGGGATCCTCGCGGCCGTGGAGCACTATGGCAAGGTGGACCTGAGCCGGTACTCCGCGATGCTCGCGGACGCCGTGCGGTACCTGCTCCCGGAGTTCCAGCCCCCGAAGGGCGAGGACGCGGGACCCGTGGAGGCGCCCGCGAAGGCCGCGGACGCGGAGCAGGAGGCCCTCGAGCAGACCGTCCTCGGGATCATCGGCGAGCTCGACGCGGACGGCAAGGGCGCGGCCTGGGACGGGATGCTCGCGCGGGCGACGAAGGCGGGCGTGGACAAGGACGCCCTCGAGGAGATCGTGAACAGCCTGCTGGACAAGGGCCTGATCTACGAGCCGATCCTCGGACGGATGAAGAAGATCTGAGGAGTTGGTGCCCAGTTGGGCACAAACGCGCCTACGGCTCCGACTCGGCTTCCCGCTTGATCCGCTCGAGGGCGTTCCGCGTGCCCTCCTCGATGTGCTTCGACACCATCCGGGAGCCGAGCTTCAGGAACCCGCGGAGGGTCACGTCCCACGTCGCCTGGAGATGGAGGCCGGGCTCCTCGTCGTGGACCTGGATCGCGACGACCTTCGTCCCCCGCATCGGGCCCTCGAGGATCTCGTGGACGACCCGGAGCGGCGGGTGGAGGTACACCTTCTCCCGCTGGCGGGCGTTCCGGAACGCGAGGGTGACCTCGCGGTCCACGACGTCCCCGCTCCGGTTCAGGGTCCGGACCGCCACGGTCCCCTTCCAGAACTTCGGCTCCGAATCGAGGTCCGCCAGCAGCGGCCACACGCGCTCGATGGGCGCGTTCACCTTCGTGGAGGCCTGGATCCGCACGGAGGGCCCAGCACGCGGCCGTCCACAAGAACCTTTTCTCGCCCCGCCCGCGTCAGTTCTGCGGGAGGAACGCGCGGCAGGACCAGCACTTCCGCGCCGTGATCCCGACCTTCGCCCCGCACCGTTGGCACCGGCGCTGCTGCGGCATCGAGGAGAGGGCCCTCTCGATCCTCCGGAGGCCGAGCTTCCCGGTCAGGAGCCCGCCGAGGCCGCACAGGGCGGCCCAGAACAGGGAGAGCAGGAACACCCAGTCCGTGGGGAAGAAGAACATCTGGAACAGGAACGTCCCGAAGAACCCGCCGACGAGGCTCCCGACGAACCCCATCGAGCCGATCATGCTGGACCGGCCCGCGACGGCCCCGACCCCGACGAGGGTGAAGCTCAGGATGATGAGCTGGAGCTCGAAGATCGGGACGAGGAATCGGATCGGGATCGCGACGAGGAGGGAGAGCCCGAGGGCGACGAGGATCGTGATGACGAACGCGGAGAGAGGGTTCCTCACGGTCGGCATGGCATTCCCGCGACGAGGCTCGGAAACCCCGTCCCGGGCACTTGAAGGTGCCGACGTGATTTTCACGGACCGACACTCACCCGCACCCCCGTTGCGCGTGGAGATCCGCCGCCCCTCCGCGGGCCGCGGGACGCGGGGCCGGTTTACAAAAAGCCTTTAACCGCGGACACTCGATGCGCGCGCGGGATGTCCGGGATGCCTCTGACGGCCGAGAGAATCTACTCCTCGGCGGAGACCTTGAACGAGTCCATCGACCCCTTCGCCCTCCGGAAGGTGCCCACGGGGATCGCGGACCTCGACAGCATCGTGAACGGCGGGTTCCCGGAGGGATCCCTCGTCCTCCTCCTGGGGGACATCGGGGCGGGGACGCAGGAGTACGTGTACACGGCGGCCTCGAAGATCGCCATCGTCCGGCAGCACCCCGAGATGCGGCACTACTTCCTCGGCGAGGCGTGCGACGACTCCGTCCTCCCGGAGCGGATCTGCTACGCGACGTTCTCCCGCTCCCCGGAGGCGATCCTCCGGGAGGTCGGCGCCTCCTTCAACCCGGAGTTCCTCACCGCGTTCCGGGACCTCGCGATCTTCCGGGACTTCAGCGCCGCGTATTTCCGGAATTCCGTGATCCCCGCGAGCTGGACCCAGCAGGAGAACCCCTTCGAGACCCGGTCGGAGAACATCCTCGAGGGACTCGTGTCGTTCCTCGACGAGAACGCCCGCGGCTCCCTCGTCGTCGTGGACAGCCTCACGGACCTCGTGGAGGCGGAGGCGGTCGAGATGCGGGACCTCGTGACGACCGTGAAGGGCCTGCAGCGGGCGTCGAAGGAGTGGGGCGGGATCACGTACCTCCTCCTGACCCGCGGGATCCTGGAGAAGCGGTTCGAGCAGATGGTGATCGACAGCGTCGACGGTTGCCTCACGTTCGAGTGGCGGACGTACACGCACAGCTCGAACCGGCAGCGGTACATGTACGTGGAGAAGTTCACGAGCGTCCTGCCCCACCTCGGGCGGGACAAGATCGCACGGTTCCCGACGATGGTCACGAGCAAGCAGGGCCTCGTCGTCGTGTACCTGGAGAGGATCTCGTAGATGACGGAAGCAGACGCGGAAGAGCGAGCGGTACCGGAGCCGGCGACGAACGGGCTCGTGCTCACGGGGATCGAAGGGCTGGACGAGATCCTCGGCGGGGGCGTCCCGCGGGGGCACACGGTCACGGTCCTCGGCTCCTTCGGGACGGGGAAGACGACGTTCGGAATCCAGTTCCTCGTCCAAGGGCTGATCAACCGGGAGAAGGGGATCTTCATCTCCCTCGAGGAGGACCCAGATTCCATCGTCGCGAGCGCGGCGGGGTTCGGCTGGGACCTCGCGACCCCGCTGAAGGAGAAGCGGCTCGCGATCGTGAAGCTGGAGCCCGCGGACGCGCGGACGACCGTGATGAAGGTCCGGTCCGAGCTCCCGAAGTTCATCAAGGACTTCGGCGCGGATCGGGTCGTCGTGGACTCCGTGTCCCTCCTGAACATGATGTTCCCGGACGAGGTCGAGCGGCGCGCCCGCCTCTTCGCCCTCTCCCAGCAGATCAAGACGACGGGCGCCACGGCGCTGTTCACCGCGGAGACGAAGGACGACAACCCGCGGGCGTCCCGGGACGGCCTTGTGGAGTACATCTCGGACGGCGTGATCTCCCTGCAGGCCCGGGAGAAGGAGAGCGGGGACGTGCAGCTGGTGATGCAGGTGATGAAGATGCGGAGGCTCAAGCACAGCCGCGCGGTGAAGCCGTACACGATCGACGAGGACGGGCTCAACGTCCACGCGGACGTCGAGGTGTTCTAGGCCGTCCGTCGTTTCTCTCCATGACGAGCCCGAGGATGTAGAACCCCGAGGCGGCAAACAACGGGAACGACAGCACGGTCCCCGTCGAGTTCGTTCCTTCAGGGTTTAGGATCCCCCACGCCTGGGCGATGGTGACATCTTTCCGGATTATCGGACGGATGTGGCAACCTCAAAAGAGCTCGTATGTTCTCCCGCCCGCCTCATCGCTCCGTCGAGTCTCGCCTTGTTGTCGGGAGTGAGCCACAGAGTAACTCGCACACCGAGTCTCTTTCTTATTAAGACAACATACCGGCCACAAACTCCATCCGTCCAGTCTCCCTTCCATCGCGAAGTAATGACCCCGTCGATTGCACCATAAGACACATTACGGATCTTTTCTGCCCGGGTCCGCCAGAGAATCTCGGAGGACGTAAGGCTCACTTCGACGGCCGCATTGGCTTCGATCATCAATGGGAGAAGGCCGAAGAGGGCTCCCCCGTATCCGCCGAACACAAGAGCCACCACAAGTCCGGTCGTCGGATATCCACCGACGAGAACGTGGAGGAAATAGATCAGCATGGTGCCGGGTACGAATATCACGACTGCTAGGATGTAGATCGTACGCTTAAAGCCGGGCTGGAACCGGTCGCAAGGTCGGTTGTCGTACCAAGTTTCGTTCAAGCCATTGCGCCACCCAATCTTTGCCTTGAGGACACCGCGCCGCGGGAATCGCGGCACCGGAAGAATAACTATCCCCCGCAACAACTCCCGCCCGTGCGGGTCGGAATCCTTCTCTACGACGGCATCGAGGAGCTCGATTTCGTCGGTGTCTGGGAGGTCCTGCGGAAGGCGAAGCAGCTCCACCCCGCCCTGAACCTGTCCGTCATCACCCGGGCGTCGAAGGAATCGATCCAGTGCGCCCTCGGCCTCACAGTCCTCGCGCACGAGGTGAAGAGGGACCTCTCCGACCTCGACCTGCTCGTCGTCCCCGGCGGGCCGGGCCGGAAGGGCGTGATTGCGGACCGCGGGGCGATCGACGGCATCGCGGAGTTCGGGAAGACGAAGCCCGTCGCGTCCGTCTGCACGGGGGCCCTCATCCTCCAGGCCGCGGGACTCCTCTCCGGGAGGCGGGCGACGACACACTTCCTCTCGCGACAGGAGCTCACGGAGGCGAACGTCGTCACGGACCGGGTCGTCGTCGACGGCCGCGTGATTACCGCGGGCGGGGTCTCGGCGTCCATCGACCTCGGCCTGAAGATCCTCGAGATGAACTTCGGCCGCGAGCTCGCGGACGAGGTCGCGGCCCGCATCGAGTATGTGGCCGTGCCCGGGAAGCCCGCCACGATCTGACCCGTCCGTCGCAAGCGATATACGCCCGCCCCGTTTTCCCGCGCTCGTGAAGCTCCTTGCGAAGGGGAAAGTGAAGGAGGTCTACGCGGTCTCCGACACCGAACTCGAGTTCGTCTTCACGGACCAGATCTCCGTGTTCGACAAGGTGATCCCATCCCTCGTCCCGCACAAAGGGGAGACCCTGTGCCGGAGCTCCGCGCACTGGTTCCGGACCGTCGAAACGGCGGGGATCCGCACGCACTTCCTTCGAATCGCGGACGGTAACCGCATGCGGGTCCGCCGTGTCCAGGTAATCCGGGACTACTCGAAGCTGTCCCCGAAGACGATGAACTACCTGATCCCGCTCGAGGTGATCGCCCGCTACTACGTCGCAGGGTCTCTCTACGACCGGATAAAGGAGGGGCGTGTCCGCCCGGAGGACGCGGGCTTCCCGAAGGGGCACGTCCCCACATACGGGGAGCCGCTGCCGGAGCCGTTCCTCGAGACGACGACGAAGCTCGAGAAGGTGGACCGGGAGCTCACGCGGGACGAAGCAATCCGGATCTCCGGGCTGACGCCCCAAGAATACGACGACCTCCTCGAGGCCGTCCTGAAGATCGACGCGAGACTGAACGCGGATGTCAAGAAGCGCGGGCTCATCCACGTCGACGGCAAGAAGGAGTTCGCGATGGACCCGGAGCGGCGGCTGATGCTCGTGGACACGTTCGGCACCGCGGACGAGGACCGGTTCTGGGACCTCGCGGCGTACGAGAAGGGCCAGCAGGTCGAGCTGAGCAAGGAGTTCGTGCGGCAGTACTACCGCAAAATCGGCTACCATGAGCGCCTCATGGCCGCACGGAAGGCTGGACGACCGGAGCCCGACATCCCGCCTCTGCCGGACAATGTCTTGAAAGAGGTCGGTGAACTCTACATTTCGTTGTTCGAACGTCTGACCGGGGAGAGGTTCCGGTAGACAATGCTCGGGATTGTAACGACAAAGACTTTATCGCGTTCAGCCCATACTGCGGATGTTGGGGGCTCCCCGGATGGAAAATGCGGTGTACCTCGACGGGCGCTTTGTGCCGGAATCGGAGGGGAAGGTCTCCGTCTTCGACCACGGTCTCCTGTACGGGGACGGGGTCTTCGAGGGGATCCGCGCGTACAACAAGCGGGTCTTCAAGCTCGAGCGCCACGTGGAGCGGATGTACCAGTCCGCGAAGGCGATCGACCTCAAGATCCCCCACACGCCCGAGGAGTTCATGGACCTGATCCTGCAGACGTGCCGGCGAAACGGCATCGTCGACGGGTACATCCGGCCGATCGTGACCCGGGGCCCGGGGGACCTCGGCCTGGACCCGCGGAAGTGCAAGAAGGGGCCCACGGTCGTGATCATCGCGCAGCCCGGGATCACCCTGTACCCGAAGGAGAAGTACGAGAAGGGGCTGAAGCTCGTGACGTCGAGCTACCGGCGGGTGCCCCCGCAGAGCCTGAGCCCGAGCATCAAGTCCCTGAACTACCTGAACCAGATCATGGCCCGCGTGGAGGCGAACCAGTACGGGGCGGACGAGGCCCTCCTCCTGGACATCCAGGGGTACGTGTCCGAGGCGAGCGCGGACAACTTCTTCATCGTCCAGAACCACTCCGTGATCACACCCCCGACATCGACGAACCTGCCCGGGGTGACGCGGGAGACCGCGCTCGAGCTCGCGGAGAAGCTCGGCCTTCGGGCAATCGAGCGGCCCTTCACCCTGTACGACGTGTGGGCCTCGAACGAGGCGTTCATCACGGGGACCGCCGCGGAGATCGGGCCCGTCGTCGAGGTCGATGGACGGACGATCGGGGACGGGAAGCCCGGGAAGATCACGAAGCAGCTGATGAAGGCGTTCCGGGAACTCGTGACGACAACCGGGACGCCGATTTAGCGGACTCCTTGCAGACCGGTGGCCCGCGTCCGCGCGAACGATTTGGGCATAAGCCTAACCGGCCGCCTCCCCGTCGCCCCGCCATGAATAGGCTCTACGCGATCGTGATCGCAATAGGGTTGGGGGTGAGCTTGACCGCTACGGGCGCCCTCGTAACGGCCAGCCGTGGGGAGGACAGGGAGGACGACGACGAAGAGGAGTTCAAGGCGAAGCTGCAAGGGTTCCAAGAGGTCCCCGCAATCTCGACGACGGGTAGGGGGACCTTCAAGGCGGTCCTGAGCGAGGACCGGATGTCGCTCCAGTACACGCTGACGTACTCCGGCCTTGTGGCCGAGGTCCACCAGGCCCACATCCACCTCGGGCAGAAGGGCGTCAACGGCGGCGTGAGCGTCTTCCTGTGCGAGACCACTGGGTCACCGGACCCGTTCGCGGAAGGAGCCGCGGGCGACGCGCCCACCTGTCCGCAGGAGGGGGCCGTGACCGGGACCCTGACCGCCGTCAACATCATCGGGCCCAACGCCCAGGGGATCGCGCCGGGAGAGTTCGGGGAGCTCGTCGTGGCCCTCGAGGCCGGAGTCACGTACGCGAACGTCCACTCGATGCGGTGGCCGGGAGGCGAGATCCGGGGACAGATCAGCGACTGAGGGAGACCGGCCAGCCCCTTCACAGGCGACCACTGTTCCGGCGGGATCGGCAGCGGTGCGATCGAGTACCAGCGCGGGCCATCGACTCGCTAAAGCTAAGTGCCGACGTGGCATCGTCCCTCGTCCTCCTCCATGAAGTTCTACGAATACAAGGCTCACGAAATCTTCCGAAAGCACGGCATCCCCGTCCCCCGCGGCGTCCTCGCCTCGAGCCCGGAGGAGATCGTGGACCCACCGCTGCCGTGCGTCGTGAAGGCCCAGGTCCTCATCGGCGGCCGCGGGAAGGCGGGCGGGATCAAGTTCGCGATGACCCTCGAGGAGGCCCGGGACGCGGCGCGCCAGATCCTCGGGATGACGATCGGGCCGTACACGGTCCGGCAGGTGTACGCGCAGGAGATGCTCGACATCGCCCAGGAGCTGTACCTCTCGATCACGATCGACCGCTCCGCGCGGGCTCCCCTCCTGATCTCGAGCGCGACTGGAGGGATGGAGATCGAGTCCGTCCCCGAGAAGTCTATCTTCCGGATCCACGTCCCGCCCCTCGTGGGCCTCCAGCCGTACGTCCTCCGCGCGCTCTCGAAGGCGCTCGCCCTCCCGAAGGAGATCGCGGCCCAGGTCTCCGACATCACCCACAAGGCGTTCGCGCTATTCGAGGGGGAGGACGCGGAGCTCGTCGAGATCAACCCGCTTGCAATCCTCAAGGACGGCCGCGTGATGGCGGGGGACGCGAAGCTCATCGTCGACGACAACGCGGAGTACCGCCACCCGGAGTACGCGGACCTCCCGCAGGACCGGACGCCCCTCGAGGAGGAGGCCCACGACAAGGGGATCACGTTCATCCGGCTTGACGGGGACATCGGCGTGATTGCGAACGGGGCGGGCCTCACGATGGCGACCCTCGACGTCCTGAACCTGAAGGGAGGCCGGGGCGGCGCCTTCCTCGACCTCGGCGGGACGGACGACCCGGAGAAGGTGAAGCAGGCGTTCGAGATCCTCCTGAAGGCGAAGCCCTCCGTGATCCTCCTGAACATCTTCGGCGGGATCACGAAGGCGGACACCGTGGCCCTCGGCGTGAAGCAGGCCCTCGAGGCGATGCACGTGAACGTCCCCGTCGTCGCGCGGATCAAGGGCGTGAACGAGGACCGCGCGCGAGAGATCCTGACGGGCATCGGCTACTCCGCGGACACGATGGAGGAGGCCGCGGAGCTCGCGGTGAAGGTGCGGGCGGGAGGTCACTAGAGTGTCGGTCCTCCTCGACGAGAAGACGAAGCTGATCGTCCAGGGGATCACGGGCCACCAAGGGCAGTTTCACACCCGCGCGATGCTCGACTACGGGACGAAGGTCGTGGCGGGGGTGACCCCGGGGAAGGCCGGAGAGCAGGTCCATGGCGTCCCCGTCTACGACTCCTGCTTCGAAGCCGTCGACGCGACGGGCGCGAACGCGTCGATCCTGTTCGTGCCCGCCCCGTACGCGAAGGACGCCGCGATCGAGGCGATCGAGGCGGGCGTCGAGCTCCTCGTG
>Ga0184623_10000002_pt1 | contig 95437 bp, 99 predicted proteins | sample PLM1_100_b1_FD_133138 | JGI IMG/M metagenome (GOLD analysis project Ga0184623, IMG submission 133138) | Groundwater sediment microbial communities from an aquifer in East River, Colorado, USA - PLM1_100_b1 | ecosystem: Environmental > Terrestrial > Soil > Riparian zone | place: USA: East River... | reverse complement strand
TCTGAATCTGAATCAGACACAAATACAGGTAATGGTGACAATGGTGATACTGAAGTAACCCAAAACGCTACAATGCTCAATACTAGCAGTAGTAACATGACCACTGGTAACGAAACAATGATGGGTGGAAATACGACTGGCAATATGAGTGGAATTATGGGTGGAAATTCCACTATGGGGAACTAGTCAATTAATTCTCCTTTTTCTCTTTTTATAATTAAAACAAAAATCAAGGTTTATTCTCTTAATTCAATTCCTGTAAATTTTGCAAAATGTTTTTGGAAGTAAATATATCAAACTGTTCAAAATACAAATTAATTTAGCTGGGGCATGTACTGAAATTGAATCATAGGTTGAATGGTACTTTCAGAAAACGAATATGAAAATGAGAGCTACGTCAGAACGAATATACCTTTTCGTTCAAATATATTATCAAAATCAATAGAAATTGAAAGGAATATAATGACTATAGATTTAAAATTCTTAAATCCATGAAAAATTTGACAACGCGAGTAGGAAACCATGAGATAGTAAATGATGGAGAATTCAAATATGTTATTAAAAAAAATGAATCTAAAGGGATGATAGTTCCAGTTACAATATATGCAGATGAGAATTTGGTTTCAAAAATGGCATTAGATAGAACAATAGATCAGGCTGCTAACGTTGCTACATTAACAGGAGTTAAGAAACATGTGGTGGTATTGCCTGATGGACATGAAGGTTATGGTTTTCCAGTAGGTGGGGTGGCAGGAATGGATTTGGAGGAAGGAGTAATTAGTCCCGGAGGTGTGGGATATGATATTAATTGTGGTGTTAGACTAATACGAACCAATTTAAGAGAACAGGAAATTAGACCAAAACTCAAAGAACTTGTAAATGCATTGTTTAGGGCAATTCCATCTGGAGTAGGGAGCTCAAGTCCAAGAAAGGTCTCAGGCTCAGAATTAGATGAATTACTTGTTGAAGGAGTTAGATGGACAGTTGATAAAGGCTATGGATGGGACTCTGATATTGATGTCTGTGAAGAAAATGGTTGTATGAAAGGTGCAGACCCTTTTCAAGTTTCTGAGCTGGCTAAGAAAAGAGGCGGGCTTCAGTTGGGGACGCTTGGTTCAGGAAATCATTTCCTTGAAATTCAAAAGGTAGAAAAAATATTTGATGAAAGAGCAGCAAGAGCCATGGGAGTCGAAGAGGGTCAAGTTACAGTTCTGGTACACTGTGGTTCCAGAGGATTTGGGCACCAGGTTTGCAGCGATTACTTGAAAATTTCTGAACGAAAAATAAGGGATTCCGGAATGAAAATTGTAGATAGAGAACTAGCATGCGTTCCAAATAATTCTGTCGAAGGTGAGAATTATAGAAAAGCAATGTATTGTGCACTAAATTTTGCGTGGTCAAACCGACAATTGATAACGCATTGGACAAGAAAAACATTTGAAAAGATAATGGGAATGACTGAAGATGAGACAGATATGAAGTTAGTATATGATGTTTCACATAACATAGCTAAAGTCGAAAGACATGCTGTAGATGGTGAAGGAACAAGAGACCTGGTAATACATAGAAAGGGGGCTACAAGAGCATTTCCAGCTGGCGATAGTCATATTCCAGACAAGTATCGCAACATTGGTCAACCAGTTTTTATTCCAGGTTCAATGGGAACCGCAAGCTGGATACTACTTGGAAATTCAAAATCATTAGAATTAAGTTTTGGTTCAACAGCGCATGGTGCAGGTAGAACAATGTCTAGGTCTGCCGCAAGGAGAAATTACACAACAGATAGTGTAAGAAAAAATTTAGAATCAAAAGGAGTTTATATAAAAGCTCTGAGCAGGGAAGGAATGGTTGAAGAAACTCCTGAAGCATACAAGGATGTAGATTCTGTAGTTCAGGTGTCCCATGCTCTTGGCATTGCAACAAAGGTTGCACGCTTAGTACCAATTGGGGTGATCAAGGGATGAGTCAGGAAGAAGATCCAGAACTCGCCATTATTAAAGCACGGAAAATGAAACAACTGAAAGAAAAAGCCGCATCAATTGAAAAAATTAAGGAAGACGAAACCAAAACAAACGCGACAAAAATGGACGATAGAGAAATATTATTAAAATACTTGTATGATAGAGGAGACGAGGTATTACGACTAGCTGAATTACAATTTCCAATTCAGACAAGAATTATTGTAAAGAGAATAGTAGATTTGATTAAATCAGGAGAATTAGATTCCCTTATATCGGGGGGTGAACTCTTGGCAATATTTCGTTCTGTAGGATTGCGCATAAGAGTTGATACTAATATTAGAATCGATGATCATGGCAAATTCATCTCATTTGGCGAAAAATTAAAGAAAGGAATTTGACTATCCAGTGATATGTGAAATAGTGGTTTTCAATCAAGATAATATTTTTAAATAATACAACTAACCAACCCAATGAATTGAAAAAGAATGTTACCGGAAAAAAATCACTCGGCAGTTTTTAGTGGCCCTAAAAATTTTCAAATAAAGGATTTGCCAATATCTAAGCAAGAACATGGCAAAGTATTACTTAAGACTCTGTCATGTGCTGTTTGTGGATATGATGTCAGGGTATTTAATGAAGGTCATAAAAAAGTTCGACCTCCCATAGTTCTAGGACATGAGATATGTGCAAAAACCTTGAATACGCTAAATTTACCGAATAAACAAATAATTCCCGAAGATAGAAGAGTAATTGTTTCCCCATTAATTCCATGTTTAAATTGTCACCATTGCAGTGCAGGTTGTTTCAATTCGTGTAATAACCTTAAAGAAATTGGATCAAGCATTAACGGTGGTTTCGCAGATTATATAGATATTCCTCAAAATAATATACTTATTAATGGTATCATTCCTATCGCAAATAACATACACAATGATGAAGCATCACTAATAGAACCTTTGTCTTGCTGTCTAAACGCACACCTAAATATTAATATCCCAATTCGTGATGAATTTGTAATAATCATTGGAGATGGCCCAATAGGACTAATTCACTTACAAATTTCGAAACTCTATGGCGCAAAAACGATTGTAGTTGGTAAAATTCCATCAAGATTGAATGAAGCAAAATTGATTGGTGCAGACATGGTACTCTTGAATAATGATCTGGAAGAATCAATAAAAACAATATGGGACCTAACATACAAGAAAGGGGGGAAATTGATTATTGTAGCTACAAGCAATCCGGAAGCAGTAAATTTGGCGCTCAAAGTAGCTGGAAAAAATTCACTTATCAGTATTTTTGCAGGTATATCAAGGAATAAGATTCTACGTATTGATCCAAATCTACTTCATTATAATCAAATAACATTAAGTGGAAGTTTTAGTTCAACTCCTAACGTAATGAAAAAGGCAATGGATTTGGTACATGAACAAAAGATTAACTTAAGTAGGTTGATTACTCATAGATTTTCACTTGATGAAATTGACAAGGCATTTATGATCACTGAAGGATGTAATGGACTTAGGGCTATCATAAATTCATTTTAAGTTTAGTTCATTGTCTTCTTTGTTTCTGATACAATATTATATTTAGATTTATATCCTCTTGGATTTATCATGAGTCCATTGTAATTAAAAGTTGATGAGTTACCTATTATTACTGTTGTAATCATACCTAACATTTCATCATATTCAAGCAATTTCTCTAATGTGGTAACTACGACTTTTTGACTCTCGCGAAATGCCCCCTTGACTATGGCAACAGGCGTTTCTGGTTTTCGATATCTTAGAAAAATATCTCTAGTATCTTTAAGCTGATGTATTCTTCTTTTACTGGCAGGATTGTAGATAACTGTTACATAATCTCCTAATGCAGCAGCTTCAACTCTTTTAACTATAATTTCCCAAGGTACAAGTAAGTCACTCATGCTTACAACTGCAAAATCAGTCATCAAAGGAGAACCGATCAATGCAGAACAGGAGTTAAGAGAAGATACTCCAGGTACACATTCCACATAAATTCCGTTCTGATTATTCCATTTTTTATCCGCAAGAATTTCATATATTAGGCCTACCATGCCGTAAATTCCAGGGTCGCCCGATGAAACCAATGATACAATTCTTCCTTTTTCTGCAAATTCAATGGCTTGATTAGCTCTGTCAACCTCTTGAGTCATGGGATATCTATAGACTTCCTTACCATCAATTAGATCTTCAATTAATGATACATAAGTTTCATATCCAATTACTATTTGACTTTCTTCTATTACCTGTCTAGCTCTGAAGGTCATATGATCATGATGTCCTGGACCAACCCCTACCACATACAATCTTCCCTTAGTGTTTTGCATGTATACATTACAGACACTAGAATAATATAATATTATATCTGATTTTGATAATTTTAGAAAATGAATATTATATATTTCCATGAATGTCATTAGGAAACGACTTAGATAGAAAATCTTTAAAATGGAAGTCAAATCATTGTTCTTTTATGGCAATACTAGATGAATTTACTAAGGTACTACTGGATAAGATAATCCACAATGTCATATCATGTCTCCCGCTGATAGAAAATATGTCTAAAGATCAGAATAAAGAGCTAAAAGAAGAAATTGGAATGATAAATAGAAGAGATTTTATTCTAGGAGCTGTTTGGTGCATAGTCTTGGAGAAATTCATTATTTCTTGCTATCTTCACACCGGCAAGACCCTAAATTATGAAAATGGAATGGAAATAAGTAGATATGTTTTGAACAAAATCTCTGAATCAGACCTCTTGATGTCGATCAAAAAGGAATAATCTATAATATCTTTATTGCATTCTTTTAAAGTATTGTAATTTTCAAGTATCGACCGTATCCCATTTAAGCTATTAACATCACTCCATATTAGGTGAAAATTTAATTAACAGGATAGGCCATTTCATTTTCTAATTTGGAGAAAAGTCTAAATTTTGCCGAATTTTTCAAACAAGGAATTACGATTATCTATGCAATCGTGATTGCATTAAGCATTGATGCATCAAAGGGTATTTTTATTCCATTTTACTCAATACCAGCGAACCTCCTAAACGCGACAGTTCTATTCTATGGATACTTCATTGTTATAACAAGTTGGAGCGAATATTTTTTCTCTATGCAAAAGTTTCAGCAGCAGGCAAAGTTCGGAATAGGAAGATTTGTACTAGATCTTGGAATACTGTTCGTATTCTATTATATTATAATTGCAGCAAGTAAAGGAAATGGAGAGTACTTGATTCCTGATGTTTTTTTGTTCATTACACCTCTAATTTTTTCTCTCTTTACACTATCGGATGTATTTAGAGTTAGGGAGTATCCAAATGAGGTTTTACTCAAGCATAGGAACACATCCAGAAGCTTCTTTTTATTTCAATCCTACTTTCATTATCATATCTAACAGAAACATACGCAACTGGTTTTCAATCTCTTGGAGCTTTGGCATTCTATCGCGACCTAATATTCGCATATTTGACACTTTTACTGATTGTTATCTACAGAATAATTAGATGGCGCCAAATGAATGCAGCCGCTGCAACTGCATAAATGGAAGAAGATGTTCGTAGAGGCTATACTATTTCCTATTTGACGACGAAGAATTTTGATTTAGAAGATGTGTAATAGCAATATGCAAATGAGGTTTATGGCATATTATGGCATTCATGCGACCTGTTTAAATGAAATAAAATGTAGTTACACCTAGCTAGTTAGTAAATCAGAGTTTGATACTTGTATTTACTAAAACTGATATCTATTTCAAGATAAGATTATATTTTATATTTGTACAAGTAACCCAGAAATGAGTAGTGTGGAGGAAGTTGTAAGGGAATTTACTGAGGCAGATAATGCTATCAAAAAGGTCTTTCCAAAAGTAGATCCAGTTCTTGTAGTTAGATTAATTTTTGACGAAAAAGCAAAAAGAGAGAATATCTACATCCTAGAAGCCATCCTTAAACCCGAACAGAATACCCAAAAAATCAGAGAGAGGGTAATTAACGTTACAGGCATGGTGCCAGGATTTTACCTCCAAGGTACAAAAATGGTAGTAAGTCATAGTCTTAACCTCAACTTGTTAAAGCGCATTAATGATTTAGATTTTGTAGTCAGCGTCAAAGGAAGTCCATATAGTGCTGGTGGTTCCTCGGATTTCTAGCATCAGTTTCATAACTTTACCAATGAAGTACACTCAGAATGGCACAAATCTCAAAATCAGGTCAAACCTGTTGACAAGCGGTCAACCTCACTAATTCTAGAAGTAAAATCCATGGTGTTCTGAGCAGTTTCATTTGGAGTTGCCTCTATAATGGCGATGCTCTCATACAAGCTCAGACAACCAATGGTAATAGGATATATCATTGCTGGCATGTTAATCGGACCTTTTACTCCACCGTTCAGTCTAATCCGCAATTTCGATGTCCTTAATCTGTTTGCCGAGATAGGAGTTATTTTGCTTCTGTTTGTTGTAGGGATGGAGTTCCCAATAGAAAAATTAAGAAAGATTGGTAAAAAAGCATTAGTCATAGCATTCAGTGAGGCGTTAGGTACATTTACCCTTGGATACATTGCATGCCAAGGGTTGAATTACTCACTAGCTGATAGTCTCTTCTTAGCGTTAGCAATTTCAGTAACAAGTACTGTAATTGTAATGCGAATTTTAGAAGAACTTGGTATGATTAAAGAAGAAGCGTCAATTGTAATTCTGGGTGTTGCTGTAATAGAGGATATTATAATCATATCTATGCTGGCAATATTGCAATCAGTATCTTCTAGCGGCGAACTATCTGGCATAGATTTAATCACATCTATTGGTACAGTCTTAGCATTTATTGGAGGAGTTTTATTTATAGGTTCAAAGACAGTCCCAAGGTTTGTAAATCTTATTGGGAAATACAATCAACATGATGTCTTAATAGTTGCAATTCTTGGAGTTGCATTTGGTCTCTCGTTCGTTGCATTTGAGATAGGAATATCTGTAGCCACTGGAGCCTTTTTTGCGGGCGTGTTGATTGCAGAATCAAAAGTTCATTCCGTTATCCAAGTGCTAACCACTCCTCTTAAAGACATGTTTGGTGCGATATTTTTTGTCTCTGTCGGTGCCTTAATGGATATTACAAAACTACCGGGCTTGATAGTACCCGCCATTATACTTATTCTAGTGTCCATAGGGGCTAAATTCTATACCGTATATGTGGCGTCAAAGTCCCAAGGGTATAACACCCAAACCGCCCTAAGGACTGCTTTTGGTCTTTCGTCATCAGGGGAGAGCTCGCGCTTGTTGTTGCTAAAGGAGGGACTGATGTTGGAATCACAAGTTCCTTCCTGTTACCCTTGGTAGGTGCGATGACCATAATTACAACGTTCATTACGCCATATTTGATAAAGATGGGATGGAAACTTGCAGATAATGCTGGTAGTTCGGAGGGATGGTTTTCAACTCTAATAAGGAGATATAGGAAGTAATCGGAGATGTCTACTAAATATAATTTGAAAACATGTTTAATATTCAACTGTCGATAATATCATCTGTCGTTTCTTCCTTACCATCATGTCTATGTCCTCCAAGTTGTTCTAAACATATGGTAAAACCAACATGTCCACACTCATCAGAAGCACAGTAGTTGCAGTACGGTATCCCTTCTGACAATGTGACTTCAATCTCCTTCCTAATATTGTGTCATAAAGTACTGTATGCACATCATTGACAAATTTAATTAAAACTATTGGGTTATCTGATGTAAGAGATTTCTTATCAGACGAACCCATCCATTGCATGAATGCCTCGGTGCCATCTTCGATTGTTTCACATATGTGCAACTGATTATTACCATCAGGAGGTTCACTTGGATTGGAATTTTCCTCTTTCCCTGAGTTATTATTATTTTCTTTCAATTGAATTGCCTTTCTTTGTTATTCTGTATTATGATTGTAGAAGCGCACAGCATATTTTAACATATTGTCTGCAGATTATAGTATGAACAACAACTAATAGCTGTAGAATGTAATTTCATGTATGAAATTATATTAATCTATAGATAAAATTTTTTAAGGATTAATTGTTTACCTTTGAATTCTCGTTTTGAATGGTAAATTGTTGGTTGGTGTCGGGCTCTCATCAGGACCTCGAATAATCTATCGATAACTCCCTTTAAAAAGGGCTCTGTAATATTAAATCCTCTTCGACCTGATTCATTCTATGACTATAGAACAAACAGTACAAAAGAAATTGAACTATTGAAGGAAATTCTGGATCGGCAGAGTGATGATACTGCCTAGAAGTACCATCTGGCTTATTTCACAGCAAAGATATTTCTTGGTATTTTATACCCATGAGATTTTCTTTTATTTTCTACTTGGATTTTTGGTAACGAAGTATTCAAGATAATCATCAGAAATAGATACTAATCTTTAGTTACTGCCCAACCACGGCAAAGTTATTCATTTGTTACTTTCCAAGTAGGATGTATTTCATGCCATCCCTTTGGCTCATCTGTAACCCATGCACCCCAGACATGGACTTTGTCACCTTCCTTAGGGAGAGATACACTTTCTATGTCTCGATCTGGGGGAACAACTTCAACAACTAGCAACCCATCAGTTTTTTCGTTGTTTTTATCATTTATGAGAAATTCATATTTATCTTCTAACTTTAACAAAAATTTGTAATCTCCATCATCCATGTTTTTAGTATGCATTACATCACCAACTGCCTCTTGACATTCTGCTAAAACTTTCAGATCTCCCTCATTTGAGGCCCCATCAAGAACATTTCCGTCTCTGCAATTCTCACCCGTTAAAGATTTATGTTGTTCCACACTTTTTACATCTGCGTCATCAACTTTCTTCTTTTCCTCTTTTGGTATCGGTATTTTTTCCTCTTCTTCAGAGATTGCCTTTTCCATTCTTTCCTTTAATTTCTCAAATCTATCCTTTAATATGGTCTCTTTTTTCTCTATATTATCGCTTAACTTTTTGATTATCTCTACGTCTTGATCAGATAACTTATTTTTCATGTTTTCGAGACCAGGGTTACATATAGCGTCGTCATTCTGTAATCCCCCCAATCCTGGATCACATTCAGAGGGAGGTCCTCCTAAACCCTGACTTATTTTTTGTTTAATAAAGATGAGGTAAGTATCTTTCACTTGATCGTTAGAAATTTGATATGGATCAGCCCATACCTTTGTTAATAAATGGGTATTTGTGGTAACATACGGTACAAGTAATACTCCTGACAATACCAAAATTAAGAAGTAAGGCGATACGAGTCCACTTCCTTTTCTCATATTCATTAGGATCAATCTATGAGCGAGGTTTATAAATGAGGCTGCTAGAAAATCTTGTACGAAGTAATCGTGATGTAAGAGAATACACGGTTTTTATTTCTCTCCTTGGAGTTTTCTTGTTTTATGAATATGCTGAACACACTTTAAATTTAGATACTCCAATTACGGATTTGGTGTTTCCTTCCATGGGTCTGGCAATCTTAGTATTATTTTTTTTAGCGATAGTTTAGAAATCGTAATTAAGAACATGACCAATATATCAACAGTTTTTTTCTTTGCAAACGTGTCAATTTTATCTTTATATTAGATATGGGATCTGATGCGAATATCTAACCTTTTCCTTAGTTGGAAAGATTAGTATAGTACATTTAGACGCTTGTATCATAAATCATTAACGTTTTGGTAATGCTGAATATTTGGTGATGGTATCTTTCATCGGCTAGATCTAACAATAAACCTAGTTCCTCATAGTTATAAGCCTCATCTTTTTTACTGGAATTTGATCTGGTAAGAATTTGCCCATCTTTCTTGTATCTAGGATAAACTCATTAATTGTGTATAACGATGAAATTGTGCTAAATAGTTTTGATTCGCTGAATATCTTCGACCGTTATCTTTTAAAGAGACGATGGATCCTATTATTTTTGCTTCGATTAATCTAGTATTGTTTTGAGAAGATCTGCTTCACACAAAAAGTCAATATATCTAAAATAGATGGTATACGTTCTCTGTCGTGATTTCGTTGAGTTTAGAAATAATTCGTGTTACCACATCTGCGTCTATTTATAAAGGCTAAACTTATAAACGTAGTATATACTATGGAAAAGGTTATCTTTACGGATATTGATGGAACATTATTAGATTCTCATTTTCGAGACATTAAGAAAATGAAAAAATTAGTCGAAAATGCCATACGAAATAATATTCATTTGATATTATGTTCATCAAAAACACAACTTGAGCAAGATGAAATCAAATCTATGATAGATCTGCATGAGCCATATATAGTAGAAAATGGTGGGGCTACAATAATACCTAAAGATTATTTTAAAAAAAGTAGAATTACACCTTCAAAGACTTTACAAAAAAATTACATAATTGAAACGGGTGCTCCCGCATACAGAATCAGATCACTGCTAAAAGAAATTAGGATCAAACATGGCCTAAAATTCGAAGGGGTATCTGACCTATCTCCGTTGGAACTTTCAAACATTATCAAACTACCTCAAGACTATGCAAAAAGAATGATTAGAAGGAAATATAGTGAAACGATTGTTCGAATAGATAATAATGACATCGATAAATTCGTAAATTTTATTGAAAAAGCAGGATTAAAAATGATACCTGGTGGACAATTTTTTGATATTACATTAGGTAATGACAAAGGAACAGGAGTTAAAATTCTAGTTGATATTTTTCGTAAAGAATACGAAAATAATGTCATTTTTTTTGGTATCGGTGATAGTAAAAATGATGAATCTATGTTATCTCTAATGGATCTTCCACTAATAGTTCAGAAAACCAATGGAAGTTGGGAAAATTTACAAATAGATAATTTGGAAAAGATAAAAGGAATAGGTCCGGACGGTTGGGAAATCGCACTACAACTTATCATTAAATATTAACCCATAATTGGATGCTCTAACACACTACAATATTGCTGTTGAATTTGGCTTTCTTATTGAAGCTTAAGTTTAATCAAATTCTGTCCACCTATCTTTCTTATTTCAATCATGTCTTCTCGCTCCAGACGCTTAATAAGTCTCCAAAGACTCGTTTTTGGCAGTATGAATTTATTCCTAATTTCTCCTTCAAATGCTGCACCCTCTTTATCAGAAATATACAAAAGAATTTCCTTCTCTTCTGGTTTCAAGTTTCCCTTTCGTTTGATAATATCAGCAACTAATTTATGGAGATCTGATTGATTAGCACTATCGTTAATTGTGGATTCTTTTTTAGTAGAATCCCTTTCAGTAAAATCATTTTCTTTGAAAGTATTAGCTGATAAATCACTGTTCAATAGATCTTTTTTATTCGTATCTCGTTGTAGGTGTGGGATAATTTTTCTTCTATACTTTATAAAAATTAGAAATCCAACTGATACTACAAGTGGGATTAAGAGTAAAAATGAAGGGGAACTTGGATTAGGTGATGTTTGTTCTTGTTTCGTGGCATCTATACTATTAATAGCTAAAGTAGCATATTCGAGGGCCTTAGGATAATTTCCATGAGAAAATTCAAAATTTGATTTTGAAATAAGTTCCGATGGTTCTGAAATATCAGTATTAATAGCCTGTGCATCATTTATCTTACGAGTAGCGTTACTTATCATGTCCTTGGATCTTTCAAATGATTCCGCAATTATTCTTGAATTATCAGTGACATTATTTGCAAGTCGTTCTGCCTCAATAAAATTACTCTGATTGACTGCCGTCCTCGCACTATTGAGAATAGCCTTGACTTCATCCAAATTAATCCCCATGTGTTCACTTTCTGCCTTTGATATATCCAATTCCGCTGAGTTTATAGATATAATGGCTTGTTCTCGTGTTCCTGCATAGCCAATAACATAATCTATAGAAATTTTACCTTTATCGAATGATAACAAATTCTGTCCACCTAATTTTCTAATTAGTGCTGGTGATTGTTCCCCCAAGTTAGTCACTACTGCATCATTAGGTAATTTTACTGTAAATGGAAAAGCCGAATCTATAAAGAAGCTCCATTCCCTCTCCTGTTTGTTAACAAGATCTGGAGTTTGATAAGTAATTCTTATTTGTGATTCATTTTGTGAATTAATCTTAATTTCATTGGATATAGAATTGAACGTGTATACTAAATATTTCGATAGATAGTTTCTTACCAAAATATCATTAATGTTGCCTCCAATTAATGGTAATGTAATTTCATTGGTTTTTGTTTTCAGTTTAAGATCATACTGTACAATAGAATCGCCATTTGATAGAATTCCAATAAATATTGAGTTTACTTGATATTGAATTTGGGATAGCACATTATTAAACATAATTCCAGATAACAAAATAAGTAATACTACCATAATTGATAATGCAAATAATTTCAATCTAGGAACAACCTCAAACAAAAGAAAAACTTTTCAACATTTGAATTATAGATGTTATGATCAGGCAATAATTTTAGCCTGCCATAATAATCGTAAATTATAAAAAGTTTAGGATTAATATTCATATGATTTGTTATTTTGTATTATTTATATTTAGATATTTTTTTAGATCATTTTTGGAATACTGTTCGATCCACATAAATTTTCTTTGAAGAGTACTTGTGTAAATTTTTGTCCAATCTAAATTTACAAATTCACACCATGATTTGAAAACGCGTGGATCAATATAGTTTCTAAGAGAAGTACCAAGATTGTAATCTTTAGTTTCCTGTTGAAGCCGTAATTGGAATTCCAGCTTTTCCAGTCTTTGTTCCTTCTTCAATTTCTGTAGCTCAGTTTTCCATTTTTTCTCCTTCAATTCAAGTTTTAGTTGTCTAATTTTTTCTTTTTTGTTAGCGATAGACTGTTCAAATTTCTCCGATGACTTTTTGCTGGCAGGATTCCGAGGGTCTATTCCTTTTTTATGATTACAGGTAATTGCCGCATCTAGATTTGCAATTTTTGCAACATAAACTTTCTTAAATTCGCTTTCATTTTTATTAACTTTCAAAGTAGGTGTGGCGAGATGTTCCTTTACAATTGCAGTTGCTATATACGTCCTAAAAACCTTGGCAGTCAGATTAGGGAGATTGTATTTATCTATTGAACGGAGGAATTTGTTTACTTTAGCCGATGTAATATCTTCAAAGATTTCATCTTTTCTATCCTTTCCTTTCATGAAGAACAATAAATTCTCATAAAGCGCTTTTGTATCAGGTGTTGATATTTCCAGAACTTTTTGCCAAGGAACACTATCTTTCCCAAGGAAGTTAAATTCTATTTGGGCTTTGCCATTAATATTTGGAAATTTTAAATGTTCCACCCTGAGAGTAGATGCTCCAATAGTGTCTGCTTCGTCGGTATCTTTTTCATCACCAACTCTCATGGCCAATTTGTATATAAGATAACAGACAGTGGCAACCTTTTTTTTGGTTGTATCTTTAGCATATAACATCTGATTTATAATCTCCTTTTCTATGGCAAAAATATAACTTTCTAATTTTTTTGCTGTGTCGTATTTTGCTTTATCGTTATCCTGTCGTAAGTAAGATGAGTCATGCAACCAAACATATTTTCTCTTTCCAGTTAGTGTTTCTATCCATGAAGCTAGCCACATTGAATAATGATCATGGACAATAGCTTTCCATGGACCTTCGGGTACGGAAGCGTCCTCCCCAAGATTCAGTATTACATCTTTAGCAGTAACTCTAGGCTTCCATCTTCCTCTTAATGGATGAAGTCCTCTCCCCATGAAGATTCCAGGAGGTTCAACTAACCAATTTGCCACATCAACTTCAATTCCATCTATTTTCGCATTTCCAAAAATTGATTTTAGTTTTTCTTTTTCGATTTTTCCCCCCTGACTAATTCTTCTTCTTTCTTCTCTTGAAAGTGATTTTATTCTTATTTTCTCTTCTTCTTTAATTTTTAATTCCTTATCGACCAAATTAAAGGCCTCACTCATATCGATTTCATCGATTTTTTGAATTGATCTAAATCGATCAGGGAGTAATTTTTTGAAGTCAGAGATAAAATTGGACTGGAAAACTGGATCTTTCACATAGTGAGTATCTTTCTTTTTTGCCCATGCATAAATCAATTCTTCTTGTTCACGATTTAAGAAAAAGATTTCTCCAAAAACTTTGATATTTATTCCACGTTGAACATAATCTGGAGGGAACGCGACACCATTATGTACTAGTTCATTCCATTTATTAGATGTAGCAACTTTGGATGATATGGTCAAATACATTCAAAATGTCTAACTAACTATTCTTAAACCTTATCCGGTTGATTATTTATACGTGATTTTGACTATTAATCAATTGATTTATCTATTTATTCTGCTGGAAAATAAGTAATAATATGAATTCGTCGCAACTTGTAAATTTTCCAGTACAACTCACTTGTAAGATAAGTGAGATATCTGAAATCAGTCCTATGATCAATGAATTTATTAATTATTACAAAAACGCCAAATCCGGAGAGTTTAGTTGTAGAATATTGTTGCCCCGTAATTTGAAGTCAAATAATGATGTAAAAAGATTAGGCGCTACAATACACGCTGAGATAATGTTTTCTCTGAAAAAAAATAAGTTAATCGCCAATTTGAGGGATATTAGGTATATTCATGATGACAATAATTATGGCTGGTTGTTATTGAACCCAAAAATGGCAGAAAAATTATAGGTAAATCGAGAAAATTGGAACGCTATTGACGAGTATTTTTAAATCTATTGATCATAAACGGAACTTCAAGTTTCAGAATATTACTGGTAGTTATTGAAATAATCAACCCTAGCAACAAACCTCCAATTAGATCATTCAGATAATTCAATCCAAGAAACAAACTTGAGGCCATGAGCATTAGCGGCAACAACCAGAGAAAGTATGAATTTTTTCTTGTCTTTTGTTGTATGATAGTTCCTACAATGTAAACGAATGCGGTTATGGAGGCTGTGTGATTTGAAGGATATGAAAAATTGCGTGCCTGAGTCAGTAAACTATCACTTTCAAGCTGAAAGCCCTGTGGCAGAGCAGGTATTTTTTGTGATTCGGGCGGCTTTGGTTGTGCAACTAATGGTTTCATATAAGATACTAGAATGGTTATTGACATAATTGTTATCATTAGTATCATTCCCATTTTTCTGGTCCTTCTAATAACTGTAAAAATTATACTCACAAAAATCAGATTTACTACTTCTCCAAAAGATGAAATAATTACAAAAGAATAAAGCAGATATTGGTCCAGATTAAATCTGTCGACAGCATTGAAGACAAAATAGTCTATTGACTGTAAGAAACGAAAATGGATCAAAATCGTAATTATTATGAATATAACTAAAATCACTATAAATTGAAATGATCGGATATATATCAATCATGATTACCAGAAAATTCTAGAACCAATATAAGCATTTCAATGGTTAATGGATTATTCAATAAAGTGAAGATTCATTACTAACTTGTTCTGCTGATTGGGGATCATTTTCTGTATAATATTTAACCATACTTACTTTGAGTACTTTTAGTGAAAGAAGTGCGCATTTAATTCTTGCAGGTCCAAGATTTGTCAATCCAATATTTTCAAGTATATCCTCTTTTTTCAAATCCTTCACAATATTCAAATCCTTACCCAAGACCAATTCTGTTAACATTGATGCACTTGCTTGGCTAATAGCACATCCTTTGCCTTCAAATTTTACATCGCTGATTACGCCCTCATCTACCTTTAGGTGAATATCGATTTCGTCTCCACAAAGAGGGTTACTATCATGAACTGTTACATCGGCATTCTCCAACTTCCCCTTATTCCTTGGATTCCTATAGTGATCTAATATGATCTCTCTGTATATATCATCGCTCATATCTTGAAAATTCTCCCTGCTTCTCTAATAGCATTAACGAACTTATCTATTTCTTCTTTAGTATTATAAATGTAAAAGCTTGCTCTTGATGTTGCTGGTACGTCAAGCCTTTGCATCAATACCTGAGCACAATGATGACCGGATCTTATAGCGATTCCGTGATCATTCATAATTGTTGCAAGGTCATGAGGATGGATATCCGCAATATTAAATGAAATAACTCCGCCTCTGTACTTCGTATCTTTTGGTCCGTAGACTGTAATATAATCCAATGACGACATGGATTCTAATGCATATTCAGTTAGATAAATTTCGTGTTTCCTAATATTATCCATTCCGATTTTTTCTAAATATTCTATTGCAGCGCTAAAACCTACAACATCCGCAATATTTGGGGTACCTGCCTCAAATTTGTAAGGAACATCATTGTAATTTGTGTGAAACTTAAAGACCTCCTTGATCATATCACCACCGCTCATAAATGGTTTCATCTTGTCAAGATGTTCTTTTTTTGCGTATAATATTCCAACCCCAGTCGGCCCTAGCATTTTATGTGCGGAAAAAACCAAAAAATCACAATCCATATTTTTGACGTTTATCGGCATATGAGGCACTGATTGGGCCCCATCTACCAATACCGGTATGTCATGTTCATGAGCAATTTTAATAATCCTTTCAATCGGTACAATCGTACCAAGTACGTTTGACATGTGACTCAGGGAGACCAGTTTTACTTTTCTTGAAGAAATTAATTCAATCATATATTCGAGATCCAAAAATCCGTTTTCATCTATTCCCACGTATTCTAATCGTGTTCCTCTTTCTTGACATATTATTTGCCAAGGTACGATATTACTATGATGTTCTATTTCGGTTATGACAATAACATCGTCTTTCTTAAGATTTGTTCTTGCCCATGAATGTGCAATAAGATTTATTGATTCAGTCGTGTTTCTTGTAAAAATAATTTCTTCCGGACGCACATTTATGAAGTTTGCAATTTTATGCCGAGTTTGCTCATACATGTTTGTTGCTTCCTCGGCGAGTTGATAGACTGCTCTATGAATATTAGAATTATAATTAGAATAAAAATCAGTAATTGAATCAATTACAGAATAAGGTTTTTGTGTAGTAGAAGCATTATCAAGGTAGACTAGTTCCTTACCATTTATTTTTTTCTTAAAAATTGGAAAATCATTTCTCAGCTCATAACTATTTACAATGCTTCTTTGCATCAATTTTTAAAATAAGTCATAAGAGATATAAACTTAGATTATGACAATTGGCTAAAAGAATCTTAGATGCCTAGTTTTCTATGAACGGTAAACAAAAGTTAGATAGATTTTCTATGCACATTATCTTACCATGCGTTATTTTTACAAATCTTTTTTTGTAATACAAACCGTCGTGGCGACACAATGATTCTAATTTTTTTAGTATTTTTGAGGTAAGGGTTCTTCCTCTTCTGTCTCTATCTAGCAAAAGTATGACCTTTCTTCCTTTTCTAGATACATAATCTACAAAATTTATAATTCCTTTAAAATTATTGTATACCAAAATTTCTCCCTTGAATCCCACTTCTCTCAAGGCAATTCCATCCTTCTTGCCTTCTACTATCACAATCGCCCCTCCATCACACTCATGATTTAATGACTCGATAAACTGTCTAATTTTGAGAGCAATTTCTTCTTTTTCGTATATCATCTATGATGACATAGCTTTACCATTTTAACATTAATGAATTTTATCTTCCAATCATAAAGTTAATCTTGTGCGTTCTGGTTAGGAATAATTTTGAATTCCATTCATGAATCACTTGGAAGATTGTCGCTTTTTAGACGATGGCATGAGTGACTGTTAGCTCTAGATGGCTTTTTAGCAAAGACTTATTTTTCATTTTATTTGATTTAACATATTCATATGTTTGTAAATTATTTCATGAATATTGGCGGTTCTGAATGGTTAATTATCGGATTATTGGTAGTGGTTCTCCTTTTTGGTTCAAAGAAATTGCCTGAATTCTCTAGAACCATAGGAAAAGCAATGGGAGAATTTGAAAAGATGCGTACTGTCACAGTTAGACAAAAAATTCTTGATCAAGATTCAAATTATCTCGGACCGCGGATAGCTGAAGCTGTAGATAATGAACGTCAAAAGCTTGAATTGATTGCAGAGTCTTTAGGAATAGACCATGTCAATAAAAATGACGAAGAGTTGAGGCTTCTTATTCTTGATAAGATTAACAGATGATTTGATAAATCTTGTAAAATTATTTTTGGTTACTTTTCAAAATTTAAATATCTGATTTTTTCAACTCACGTAATGTCAAATCCTGCAAATAGCGGAATAAACCCATTTGAAGTGGCACTCACTCAGCTTGATGAGGTTTCAACAATGATTGGTCTTGATAAAGGTCTTCATCAATTTTTGGCTCATCCAAAGAGAGTGTTAACGATTTCGATTCCAGTTAAAATGGATGATGGAGCCATTAAAGTTTTCACTGGTTTTCGTTCTCAACATAATGATGCTTTAGGTCCCTTTAAGGGAGGAATCCGTTTCCATCCTCAAGTAACAATAGATGAGGTGAAAGCTCTTTCTATGTGGATGACTTGGAAATGCGCCATAGCAAATATTCCATTCGGTGGTGGAAAAGGTGGTATAATATGCGATCCAAAAAGTATGTCAGAAGGAGAATTAGAGAGAATGACAAGAAGATATGCCTATGGAATATCAGACATTATAGGCCCGTACAAGGACATTCCTGCTCCTGATGTGTACACTGGTGGTAGGGAGATGGCATGGATAATGGACACCTTTTCAGTAATCAAAGGAAATTACATACAGCCCGAAGTAATCACAGGTAAACCGATACAGATCGGAGGATCTTTAGGACGCAATGAAGCAACCGGGAGAGGTCTTTCTATTACAGTAAGGGAGGCCGCAAAGAAACTGAATATCAACATGAAAAATGCAAGTGTGGTAGTTCAGGGATTTGGAAATGCAGGACAATTTTCTGCTCAATTAGTCGAAGAACAAGGCGCAAAGATAATTGCAGCAAGTGACTCAAAGGGATGCATAATTAATAAAAATGGTATCAACACTTCTTCATTAAGGAAACACAAAGAAAAAACTGGATCTGTATCAAATTTTGAGGGCAGTCAGTCGATTTCAAACGAAGAACTACTTCAAACAGAGTGTACAATTTTGATCCCCGCAGCTTTGGAAAACCAAATAACAAAGGATAATGCCGGAAAAATAACTGCAAAGATAGTTGCGGAAGCTGCAAATGGACCAACTACGCCTGAAGCTGATAAAATATTATTTAAAAATAAAGTTTTGGTAATACCTGATATCCTAGCAAACGGAGGAGGAGTTACCGTATCATATTTTGAATGGTTGCAAAATTTGCGTAGAGAATATTGGACAGAAACGGAAGTTAATGATCGACTGGATACAAACATTACTAAGGCATTTTCTGGAGTTTATGATACCCATATAAAACACAATACCGACATGAGAAAGGCAAGTATGATTGTTGCACTAGATAGAGTTGTAGATGCTATAAAGATAAGGGGATTATGGCCCTAACTATCTCAGCTTGAATTGATAACTCTTTAGGACAACAAAATATTTAAAAAAAAGTGATTAAAATAATTCCTTTTATTCAGTTGAAAAGGAATGTCCACATGAGCATGACTTTGTCACATTAGGATTATTTATCTTAAAACCAGATCCCATGAGGCTCTCAATGTAATCAATATTCGTTCCATTAAGGTATTTTTGACTGTAACTATCCACAATCATCTTTATTCCATTTTGATCAATAACATTGTCGTCTTCATCTGGCTTTTCTTCAAAACCCATACCGTATGATAGACCTGAACAACCTCCACCGGAGACATAAACTCTCAGATATAAGCTATCCTTATTCTCTTGTTTCATAAATTCCATGACTTTTTCCGCTGCTTTGGGGGATATAGTAACCAATTGTGTTTGATGTGTACTTTCCATTATCAGTACAGTGCCCCAATAAACTATAATAACCTTTTGAAAATAATAGATAAAGCAAAACGCAAAACTAAAAAATAGTTTTTGAATAAATATTATTTTAAGCTTTCTTTAATCCTATTCCATTTTGCTAGACTTCCAGCTGCAGTTATCCATGTGATTACCGAATGATATACAGGTATATTGAACGCTTCAATTTTTTTAGAGATCTCTTCGGTAAACGGCCCTCCCATAGCACCTACGAGTATCGGTTTTTTCTTCTGTTTTTGAAAATCTGCTAGAATATCAACTATTTTTTCTTCTAATGGATCATCCTGGAACACAAACCAAGGCATGATGATATCTACATTGGGATCATCTAAGAAGCACTGAATTGCAAATCGATAATCATCAGCACTGGCAGAACCAGTAACGTCACATGGATTGCCAATTACATAAGTGGGAGGATAATGCTCTCTGAATGATTTCATAGTTTGATCACTTAGTTGTGCTAATTCCAGATTTAGCCTTTCGAAATTATCGATCGCAGCTATTATCGGTCCTGCTCCATTTGTTACCATAGCAATTTTGTTTCCTTTTGGAACAGGCTGCCATGTTAATGCCTTAAGAGCAGAGGTCAGTTCTTCATAACTATCCAAGGATATGATCCCAGTTTGTTCAAATGCTCCACTTATTACCGCAAACGATCCGCCCAATGAACCTGTGTGAGATGCTGCTTGCTTGGCACCTCTCGTAGATCGCCCATTTTTAAAAACTACAATTGGTTTTTGGTAATCCTTTATCACCTTTTTAGCAGCGTTCATAAACTTGCGACCATCTCCAAGACCTTCCACATATAATCCAATTACGTTTGTATTGGGATCTTGAGCTAAATAGTGTATCATATCAGCTTCATCAACATCCGATCTGTTACCATAAGAAATCATCTTACTTAGACCAAACGCATCAGATGTTTCCATAAATGCAATTCCAACGGTCCCACTTTGGGAAAGAAAAGCTACGTTGCCCTGTTTTGGTCTTAACATTCTCAAATGTCCCTGAAATGCACAATCCAATCTATTTTCTCCATTAAAAATACCAATACAATTTGGACCAATTATTCTAATATTTAATTCACGAGACAGATCTTGAATTCGTTTCTCAATAGCTGCACGTTCTCCACCCAATTCTTTACCACCACCAGATATTATTACCATATTATGGATATTCTTTTTTCCACATTCTATAAGAAGATCTGCAACAAATTTAAGATCAACAGTTACAATGACAACATCTATCGGATCTTGTATATCCAGTAGGTTCCTGTATGCTTTTACACCCATTATTTCGGAATATCCTTTTGCGTTTACTGGATAAACCTTTCCTTTGTAATCATGTTTTACAAGGCTTTCCATAACAGAATTTCCTATCTTACCTGGCTCTGGAGATGCTCCTATTAATGCTACAGATTTTGCATTAAAGAATAAGTCCATGTGACTTGAATCGGGATTCGCATTTGAGATAGCAGCATCTGAAGATTTTTCCTTTAGGATAATCTTTGCATCTACAACAAAATAACCTTCCGGATAAATCACAACTGGATTAAAATCAATGCTTTCGTATTTTCCAGCCAAGTCAACTCCTAGAGTACCAATATTTACAATTGCTTCACTTAACATGTCCATGTTAATTGGTTTTGAACCTCTAAATCCTTTGAGAATTTCCTTACCTCTGAGGGTTTCCAACATTTTTGATGCATCATCTTTTGTAATAGGTAGGACTCTGAATGAAACATCCTTAAATAACTCTGTGTAAATACCACCTAAACCCACCATTATGGACGGTCCAAATTGCGAATCGTTTTGGAGTCCGATAATTAGTTCCACACCGTTTGGAACCATCTTTTCCAATAGGACTCCTTTAACATCATATTTTTCCTTAAGTCTATAAAACATATCATCAAATGTTTTCTTAACATCGTCTTCAGAATTTAATCCTACTTTAACACCACCAACGTCTGTTTTATGTAAAATATCAGCCGATACTATTTTTGCAACCAGTGGAAATCCAATCTCTCTTGATTTTTTAACTGCTTCATCAGTACTTGTCACAAGTGCATATTGTGGAACTTTGATGCCATATTCGCTAAGAATTTCCTTTGATGATTCTTCGGTTATTACTTTTGGATTGCCTTTTGAAGATTCAACAATATTCTGGATCTTTAGTTTGTCAACCATATTAATGAGAAAGGGTTTTCTTTGTTTTTAATTAACTTTACTCAAGCCAACTATAACTATTAAAAGTGCCAAAATTCCTGGAATTTCCTGAATATATCTGACTGGTTAATTCTTCTTGAATTTGTAGATATTGCATTCCTTTCGGAGTAATAATGTAATTACTTTCATTCCCTAATGATATCAAAAGATCATATTTTTTCAATTCGAAAATAAATTTCATTAGTTGAGATATTGTAAGATGGGCTTGGAGTTTAGAATATAGCTCCTGAAATCCGCAGCTTTTATCTGAATTCTTCAAGATAATTGATATTACATCTAACTTACTGATTGATTCCACAAAAGATTAAAAACAATATAAAATAAAAACCTCGTCAATAACTCTTATAGTAAATGGATTTTTACTTTTTCCAGTAATTTTATCAGAATAATCATTCGAACAAAGTAAATGTTGAATTAACCATTCATACTGACATATTTTATGTAACATATATCCAATACAGTAACTATCAAGTGTACTGGAAATTTATTTAAATCACTTTTTTCATGCAAAAAAAGTTGTTACTATGTATGAGATAAAAAACAATGTCTCTGGTAGATATTGATTAAATGTATGTTATCTACTAAAATCCTTAAGATACAGTCATAATTCATATGGGGAACAGGTCACGATTCGGTTCTTTGCCAAATACATACAAGTTTGATGTCAAATTATATACTTTTGATTCCTCGTACATATCCAAGTAATTTTTTCCCTTATCTGTCGTATGATACATAGTAGACCCTTCAGATAAATTACTTCTCTCTACAACAAGTCCATTTATTACTAAAATTTTGATGTATTTCTTTATTTGTCTATAATTCAAATGTGCCTTGGACATAATGGATGATTTCCTTTGACCATTAAAAGCTGTAAACAATATCATTGCAATTATGTCAGCAGTGCTTCGATAATTCAATATGCCTTAGATAAAAATGAAATATCTCTATAAACAATAGAGTAGACAATTATCTGGTTTTTGTATAGCTAACATTTACTTTTTCTCAATTAACTACTACTTCAATCACTGCTAGAGATTATTTATGTGCCACAACAATTATCGCTCCTCCAAATAATTTTTTTGTAAATATAACTTTGGAAAATTTTTTGATCAAGACATCATTAAGCACACCATTCTTTGGCCATCGTATAAAAGTTCCATACAAAGTCTTGAATCTTAATCCTCTCTTACCAGAAACAGAATATGCTATGATTCCCAAGATATATTTCAGATAAAACGTGACAATGCCTCTAAAAAATACGTTATCTGGCTTTCCTATATCAACAATAATGAATCTTCCATCATTTTTGAGAACTCTGTGTATTTCAGAAATTGCTTCAATTAGCGAGAAGGCATCACGTAAAGAGTATCCACACAAGACAACATCTACTGAAGATTCCCTAAATGGCATATATTCAAATACTCCACACGAAAGGTTAAGCCTTTGATTTCTTAAATCCTGAGCATAATGAAGCATTTCATGTATCGGATCATGCAAAATTATTCTGGCATCATCTTTCAAAATCTCAAGTGCCTTTAAAGACATATTCCCAAAACCTGATCCTGCATCTAAAATCAAATCACCAGGACGAATTTGTCCTTCTATACCAAATTCTCGATATTTATCATCTTGACCTAAAGAGATGCTCTTGTTAACTTTATCGTAAACCGGGATTATATTTCTTAATACCCCGATGACTTCCTTCCAATAATTAAGTCCTAATCCTAACAATTAATTAAGTCTGAAAAATGAAAGGATATTTTTTACTTTGGAATAGATAATTTTCAAAAACTGTGCAAAGTCCGTCTGCCCCCCATTTTGGACAAGTATGCCTGAGAACAACTAATAATTCTTAATTGTTAACCCAGTTCATAAACTTGATAAGGGACTCGTATTTATGAAGTACATTGTCTGAGACAATGGAGTATATCTGTGAATCTTGTGGCACACTATTAATTCATAGTAACCAGATAACGCTCGATAGTATGAAGGATGTTCATAATCAGCTGTGTTCTGTTAAAAGACAAAATATAGTCACTCCAGTTCCACAGATTCCACAAAAGTCAGTACCATCCACTAAACCTGCTGTTTCAACAACATCTTCTCCACCTCAAACCGCACTAACTCCGCCGTCAGCTGAGCAAACGGTGGCTACCACATCTTCTGATGGACAAACTACTATTTCTCTAACAGGGAGCGGTACGAGCTATTCAAAAATAGACGGTCCAATAGACCCTGAATTCAAATCAAAACGTCAGGTAGCAGGAATGTATCAAGGAATAAAGGTGTGGGGTCCAGTTGATCCTCCAGGGCAGCTTGGTATTTGGGGAACAGAGGTTACAGTAGATTTTGATATTTGTGTTGCTGACGGTGCCTGCATTGAGGCTTGTCCCGTAAATGTATTCGAATGGCTAGATACACCAGGACATCCTGCCTCAGAGAAAAAACCATTCATGATAAGAGAAAAAGACTGCATTTTCTGCATGGCTTGTGAAAATGTTTGTCCTCCACAGTGCGTAAAGATATTTCAAAAAAATCAATAATACAATAACAATTTCAACAATTTAGAAAATTGAAAGTTAATGTTTGATACCGTAGCTACCGGCGGCACTTTTGACATATTACATAAAGGACATTATAGGCTTCTTTTAAAAGCATTTGAAGTAGGGAAAAAAGTCATAATTGGTGTAAGTAGTGACCATTATGCAACTCTGAAAGAGAAAAAGATTACTAATGACTATTCCGTTCGAATAAGAAATTTGAAAAAGTTTATTGAAGAAGAATTTAACAAATCCAACTATTCTATTTATGAGCTAAATGACTTTTATGGTCCCACGGTCTTGACTAGAGATGTACAGGCCATCGTTACTACGGACGCAACTAAAGGAAATTGTATCAAGATTAATGAATTAAGAAGTTCAAAAGGTATGCCTCTATTAGAAATAATTGTTGTTCTCTTGGTTGAGGATCAACAAGGGAAAGTGATATCGTCAACAAGAATACGAGACGGTGAAATAGATATAAACGGAAAAAAATTAGCTTGATGATAATTGGAATATCGTCAAAATTGTTCCTCACATCATGATTGTGTACTGCCTATGCTCTTACTATATTTTTACGCAATCAAATTAAACTGATCGAGATTGATTAATATTTATGATGTTTCATGAATTACATTCAATATACTTTCTTGACCAAAGGTCTTAATAACAACCATGGGGCCCAATATTAATTCTCGTACAAATTCCTTCAATTTTACTGCATTTGTGTTATCCTTCATGAGAACTGCATGACATGATTTATCTTTTAGCATTAAAACAATCTCATTGTCCACGATTTTTATGACTTCAATAACAAAATGTACACTATCTTTATCTGGTAACAACATGCTACCTAATTTTTCAGTTTCGTATGAATCAAGACATTCAAATTTTGTTACTTGATCCAAATACTCAACTATCCTCACTATACATAAAATCAGAAACTAATTCTTTAGCTTTTTCTCTCCGTTCCTGAAACATCGAAATAAATGTAGTTGAATGATTCGATAGATCATGTTTACATTCTCCACACAATAGGTTGCCGCTTCTACATTTTAGTTCCCTCTCATTCGATTCCACCGGGGTATCAAACAGATACTTGAGATACGAAAAAACAGAACATATTCCGGGATTTCCACCCAATTTTCTCTGAAGGGAAATTGTTGGCTGTCCACCCGTGAATGCATTGGAAATTTTTTCTTCTATTATTTTTGGCGGATCAGTAGTGAATAGTGCAGTTTCAGGTTTTGACGACGACATCTTTCCTAGTGTTTGCAAACTGGGTAAAAATTTACTATGTATTTGTGCTGGCTTGTAAAATCCCATTTTTTCTGCAATATCACTCGTCAATCTCCAGTACGGATCCTGATCAATTGCTGCAGGTATCAATACCGGTGTAGGCTTTCCTTCAATTATTGAAGGGAGAAAACAAGGAACTCCTTGTAGAGGGGGAAAACCAATCATTCCTATATTTGTAGAATTAGTAAAACCAAAGATGCTTTTAGCAGTTGAAAAAGTGATCCTTTTCGCTATTTCCAATGAGTTCGAATAAAGATGTTTTATGTGTCTTGTATTGACTATTATTTTAGTCCTACTCTTTTTGAAACCTATAGCGATAATGTCAAGGATATTTTCATATACATTTTTCTTTATTTCGTCCATTGTCTTGTTTCCATACAAGAATTTTTCATCATCAGTTATCTGGAATAATAGATTAGAATCAAATTTATCTTGCAAATGTTTAGTTAGAAACCAGGGCATAAGGTGACCTAGGTGGACCATTCCGGATGGTCCTCTTCCAGTATACAAATAAAATTTTTCATTATTTTCATACTTGTTTAGTATCCAGTCAAGATCTCTATGAGAAAAAAAGAATTTGTGTGCAAGTAACGGGTGCAATTCGCCTGTAAATGATTCAATTTTTTTAAGAATTTCGTTAGTTATTTCCTGAGTCCCAAATTTTTTTATTAATCTAGCGTAATCTACTGAACCCTCCACCTTCCATGGAGTTACTTCAAAATCTTCAGAATAATTTTCTTTGAATGAATTACTCATTTTATTATATGTACATGATTCGAGAGCTTTAAACGTTTAAAAAGTATTCCATCAATGTCTGATCCGTATTTAAATGACTGAGTTAAACCTGCATAAAATAGAGAAAAAAATTCTTCTAACACTTATAAAAAACGATAATATGGATATTGAGAAATTGGCCACCAGTACTAGCCTTTCATTAGATAATGTAAGACGTGGAATAGAATGGTTAAAGTATAAAGGATTAGTGACAGTGTCGATTCAAAAAGAATCAATAATACAGCCACTTTCAGAAGAGCCAAAGGTTACACCTTCAGAGGATAAAATACAAGTTAGAGATCGGTTAACATTACCAGAAAGAAGAATAATCAATGAGATAGAAAAAGCAGGTCAAAAAAACATGAAGATTAACGAACTTGTCAAACTATGTCACATGTCAAATATTGAATTTAGTGCCGGAGTACAAAATGCTGTTAGGAATGGTTGGTTGATTAAAGAAGCAGATAGTTTAAACATAACTAATAGCTCCGACAGGCTTTCAATAGGAGAAACAGTTTTAGAAAAAATCCTAAAATTAAAAAAGATCAAACTTTCAGAATTATCAGATAAAGAGTTACAAGCATTTAATCGACTAAAAAAACGTCCAGGATATCTCAAAGAAAGTATTGAAAAATCCTTCCTCATTTCTCTTACAAGCGAAGGTAAAAAAGTAACATCACGCATAAAGAGTGATTATGAAGATGGGATTGGAACAATTACATCTGAAATTCTTAATACTGGAAAATGGAAGAATGAAAGATTTACGGAAATAGATGTCACTTCTCCTGTTCGCACTTACAATATGGGAAGGACGCATCCTTTAACGGATGTAATTAATGAAATTAGAGAAATTTTTATATCAATGGGATTTTCTGAAATAGAAGGATCAACAATCCAATCTTGTTTTTGGAATTTTGATGTACTATTCACTCCACAAGACCATCCTGCGAGGGATATGCAAGATACATTTTATCTCTCAAATTTTACAGACGAAGAAGTGGATCCTATTATTAGTAATAAAGTATCGAACTTTCACAAATCAGAATGGAATTATGATTGGAATTTGGAAAAATCAAAGAAAACGGTTCTCCGTACTCATACTACCCCAGTTACCATAAAATATCTTTCAGAAAATAAGTTGAATTATGGCAGAATTTTTTCAATAGGAAGAGTTTTTAGAAATGAAAAAATGTCGTACAAGCATTTAATGGAATTTCATCAAATCGAAGGAATTGTAATAGGTGAATCAATAAATTTAAGGGATTTAATGGGACTTCAAAAACAATTTTATTCAAAACTTGGAATAAAAAAGGTAAAGTTTTGGCCAACATATTTCCCTTATACCGAACCGTCAATACAGTCAATGGTGTACATAGATAAATTGGAAAAGTGGGTTGAATTGTTCGGTATGGGAATGTTCAGACCGGAGGTAACTCAATCTGTAGGAATCTTGAATAATGTACTTGCATGGGGAGGTGGTCTTGAACGTATTGCTATGATTAGATATGGATTGGACGACGTTCGTGAACTGTATGATAATAAGCTATCATGGCTAAGGATGCAACCAATATGCCCGTTGTAGAATTTCCCCTAGCAGATATCAGTAAATTATTTCCTGATTTTGAAGTAGAATACATTATAAACATGCTACCATTTATAGGACTAGATCTCGAGTATAGGGATGACAAATGCATTAGATTAGAATATAGTCCAAATCGTCCTGATTTTTCTACTTTTTATGGTATCTCGAGAGGCTTAAACGGATTACTTGGAAAAGAAATAGGCATACCAAAATTTCAAGTAGTTGAAAATAAGAAAAATTTGATTAATGTGGATAAATCGATATCAAACGTACGACCATTTATTGCAGCCATAGTCGCTAAAGGTCATAAATTGAATAACAGAACAATAAAGCAAATTGTTTCAATGCAAGAAGATCTGCATAATGGAATAGGAAGAAGAAGATCAAAGGCATCTATAGGATTTCACAATTTAAACAGTATTGAGTTTCCATTAGACTATACTACAACATCAGATAATCTGAGTTTTATTCCTCTTGAGCATGCTTCTACATTGACATTGAGACAAATATTGGATAAAACTGAATCAGGCAAAAAATTTGGAGAGCTCTTAAAAAGATCTATTTATCCTATTTTAAAGGACTCTAGAAAAAATGTAATATCTTTTCCTCCAATCATAAATAGTGAATCTACTCGAATTAAAGATGGGATTGATAATTTATTTGTCGAAGTTACAGGTATTGACAAGAAAATAGTTGATAACGTTCTGGCAAATTTAGTTGCAACGCTAGCTGAGATTGGATTTGAGTTAGAAAGTGTCTGTATAAAGTACGATAGTAATGCCAGTCTTTCTTTCAATTCAGACACAAATTCTATTTTAGAGAACGTGAAAATTGACTATATCAACAAGACACTGGGTCTAGCATTGTCAGACGAAGAAATAATCAATTGCTTACGAAAAAGCAGGCTGGATGCAAATGTCATTGATGTAGGTAGAATTAATTGTTTGATTCCAAGTTATAGAATTGATATTTTTAATCCAATAGATATTGTAGAAGAAGTAGCAGTAGGGTACGGACTTTATAATTTAGAGCCATCTCTACCAGAATATACACTTTATGGTAATAAGAGTAGACAAAATCATTTTTTTGACAAGATTCGCCAGTCCTTAGTGGGAATGGGATTGACTGAAAATATTAACTTCATTCTAAGTAACAAAGATATTCACTACAATAAAATGAAAATTGATAGATTTGATTTCTTTACTGTCAATAATTCAAAAAGCGATGAACATAATGTATTAAGGAAATCACTTTTACCATCTTTGCTATTTTCATTGTCTAAAAATATACATGAAGAGTATCCTCAAAAATTGTTTGAAATAGGAGAAGTTTTTGTACCTGAAAAAGATAACTTTGAAAGATGGAATTTGTGTTGTGTTAGTGCTTTTAATGGAGTGACGTATAGTGAGATAAAAAGTGTACTTCAAACTCTTATGGAAATTTGCTTTGCCACTAAATTTGAAACAAGGCCATCAGAAAATTCATCATTCATTAGAGGAAGATGTGCAGATATAGTCCATAAAGAAAAATCCATTGGAGCAATAGGAGAAATTTCCCCCATACTAATTGATACTTTTAGAATAAAGATGCCAGTTGCCGCCTTTGAGCTGGATCTTACAGAATTATTGCGAATTTAACCAGAATATTTATAATGAATTAGTCCGCTTTTCTTTATTACTTTGTCAATGAATAAATTGGCGAAGTAGCCCCGGAAGAGAGTGCACTAGGAGATGTACATTTGAATGTATGGCTATCAATGACTAGTTGTGGGTCAGAAACGGGGTACACCCTATCTATTCAATGTAACTATGGATTTCTTGTTTGTAACTAGGTGACATGATAACCAAAGGCTATTAACATCAACCTAATTTTTCATTTCACTAAAGAATTTCAAAATCAATACTTTTGCGTTATCAGAGGCATTAAATTGATCCAATATTTTTTTAGGATTTTTGAAAAATTCAATTCTAAATTCAGGATCAGAGTGAGCTAAATGGACTATGTGATTTATTATTTTCAAATCATTATTAGTATATTCCAAAGTGTGTAGTTAGTACTACTTTCGGATATTTTTAATTTTAGAAAAATTGATATTGATACGAAATTATTTAGATTTACTATGGAACTTGATCCAATATTGCTCAGAAGCCAGAAGAAATTGAAAGGTATCGTATCATCAAGAGTAAAATCTGTAGAAGAAACTCTTAGTACCATTCTTCCGGTTTCTAGTGGTATTGGAATCACAAGGCTTGCAGATATTACAGATATGGACGTTCTTGGAATACCAAATTTTTCTGCCGTTTTGCCCGGAACTGAAGATTATATTTGGGTATATAGTGGGAAGGGACCTACAAGATTGGACGCAAAGGCAAGTGCATTGATGGAGAGTATTGAAAGGTATTGTTCTTTACCGTCTAGCAATCAAAAAAAGATGATTCAAGGATCTTACAATGATGTTTCAAAAGTGTCGAAGACATTACATCCTTCTAATGTTGTTGAACCAATGTTATTTGAATATGATGAAGAAATGATTATGGATTTCCTCCCGGGCTATGACTTACTAAACGAAGAACAGATCATGGTTCCGACACCATTAGCACTATTCAGATATTCTCCCAAACCGCCTGCAGTAAATCCATTTGCATATCATCATACTAACGGTCTAGCATCAGGCAATGTGCTGGAGGAAGCAATATGCCACTCACTATGTGAAGTTATTGAAAGGGATGCTACAAGCTTGGCAGAATTGTATGCAAGCGCACTACCTTACAATCTTCTCAAAACAATGACAAAATATCTTTCACACAATGGATTAGAAATAGATCCTATAGATAGTTCAGAATTCGTAGATGATGATTCAAAATTTCCTGATGTTGATATCTCAAATATTGATTTTAAACCTGTTTCAAATTTGGTAAAAAAATTCAATGATGCTAAAATACCACTTATAATTAAAGACATCACATCCCAAATTGGAATACCAACATTTAATGCAAGCAGCATTGAATGGATAACTGCAGATTACGGATATCTTGCGGAAGGTCATGGAACTCATCCAGATGCAAGAATAGCTTTATTGCGAGCAATCACCGAAGTTTCGCAAACTCGTGCTGCAAATATTCAGGGCGCAAGAGACGATCTCAGAAAAATCTCATATGGGCATACTAATAGTGATGAAAAAAAGACATGGCAATTTATGAAATCAAAAAATTCTATCCAGTTCTCAGAAGTAAAATCATATGTACATGATGATATTTTGGATGACATCAAACTTATTCTGTCAAGATTAAAATCAAACGGATTGAAACAGGTCATAATAGTTGATCTTACAAACCCTCAAATAATGATACCTGTGGTAAGAACAATCGTGCCAGGCCTAGAAACATTTAAGATAACAAGAGCAGTTATTGGAAAAAGAGGAAGAGAAGGCTTTAAAATATGAACAAACCGATAGTATATCTTGGACCTACATTGAGTAGGGAGGAAGCAAGTAAGATCCTAGACGCAGACTACAGAGACCCTGCAAAGAAAGGTGATTTTTTAAGATTATCACATACTTCAGATGAAAAAAAATACGTTGGATTTATAGATGGAGTATTCCTGCATGACTATCCTCCTTCACCAATTGAAGTATATCATCTTGCGACAAGAAAAAACATTGAATTAATAGGTGCATCCAGTCTGGGTGCATTAAGAGCGGTTGAACTAGAAAAATTTGGAATGAAAGGAATTGGGAAGATTTTTCAATTATACAAAAATGGTATCATAAACGCTGATGATGAAGTAGCAGTCACATTCGTTCAGGACAAAAATGTACTTCAATCTGAGGCTATGATTGACATTAGGTTCAATTTGTTCTTGGCCTATAAAAAAGGAATTATTAGTAAACAGACTAAAAAAAGATGTGTCAAGATTGCAAAAAACATTTACTTTCCATTCAGAAACTATGAAGATATCATAATGTTGACTCAAAAACAGTTTCCATCAATTCATGACGAACTTGAAAATTTTAGATCCTACATATTGAAATATAGAGATAGTCTAAAGGCGCGTGACGCCATAAAGCTTTTGAAATATCTCAAAAATATATCGGAATAATCTCTGCTATCATATCATCAATGAAAAATTTTTAACTATTCTGCTGAGAGATCCCAGAAATTTGCATCTTTGAATTCTTCGATAGGTTTTCCCAGTTTTTTCCATTCTTTAAATGATCTTGAATATAATCTAATTTTTTTCACCCCACCCATTCTCAGAGCATAGTATGCTAGTCCTGACAGTGTTCCTACACTACCACAATATGTGATGATCTCAGCATCTGTGGATATCCCCCTATTTTCCATGAATCTCTTAATTTCATGAGGTTCTCTTAATATCGAATCAGCTGTTCCTAACATAGTATACGGTAGATTAGTAGCACCAGGGATATGTTCACTTAGAAAATTAAGGCGTTCTCTTGAATCCACTAGGATTTTATTTTGCTCACTTTTTGCCCTCTCTACCTCGTCAAAATTGGCATAAATTTCAGTATTTATTTTGAGAGAATGTCTTGCATGTGGAAATGCGTTAACTTTTTTTTCTATTTCAAATCCATAACTCTTCCATTTCGAAAAAGTTATTTCAAGCAATGATGTATTGGAATGTCCAACGTATTGGAATGTCCACGCAACTCTTGCAGCTAGCGCGCCAAAGGTATCGTCATATACTACTACAGGAGTCTTATCGGAAATTCCGGACTGATGTAACAATTGGATTATCCTCTCTGGAGAATCATTTTCAAGTACTGTAGCAAGCGGAATTGATATTGCAGTTTTGATATGTTCCTTTTTATAGTCTTCCTCTTTCCTAACGTCTACAACCCTTACTGAATTTCTCCTGATCAAAGTTCTAAGAATGTCAGCACTTGTAATGATATGATGTGAATTGCCGAGTGTATGGTTTTTTGACAAAATGTTTTTAGTTTTTTTTTCCTTTGCAGTATATTTCAAGCTGCACATTCCCCTCTTGCTGTCTTTGCACTGAATTGAACGTCGTTACCATAATCCATATAGGATTCTGGATCGTCCTTTGGACTTGGTAATGAAATGGTCTGTATTAAAACTGTTTTTATATCATCCAAATTCTTTATTTCTCCTTTCCCATTACCTACTCCATTAATTATTTTCTCTATCCACATTGCAAATGATTCGTTTGTACTTCGTTCTTGTTTGTATATCTCGATTATTTTTATTAAAGTATCTATGACTCTTTTTGCTGGCACGCGCATTACAGATTTACCAAGTATCCCATCTTCTCCATCCCTTCCTCCAAAGCTCATCGTATATGTTGGAGTCATAGTCCCATCTATTCTTGAAGCTCCACCGTAAAATCCAATTGTTGCTATCTCATGTTGTCCACACGAATTGGGACACCCGCTGATTTTAATTGTTGAGTCTCTAAGATCATCTTCAGTATCCAATCCGAGTTCTATGAATTTCATTTGTATCTCTTTTGCCAGTCTGTGAGAATTGGTAATTGCTAGATTACATGAAGTTGTTCCAGAACATCCTACAGCAGAGGACATAGTTAAAGCTCCAGGATTTGCTAGTCCAGTATTGGCAAGATCGTTGTAAAATTCTGGTAAATCTCTGGCTTTAACGAATCTTATTGCAAAATTCTGATTTGGGGTATTTCTTGCACAACCTTCACCTGAATAATTACGAATAGTCTTTGCAAGGGACCGAAGCTGGTTAGATGTTATATCACCAGCGCCAAGTGTAACAAATACAACAAAGTAACCATCTTGCTTCTGTGATACCACATTGGAATGCAGCCATCTTGTATATGGGTCGCTATCGACATTTACTTTTTCATTAATTAGTGGTAGTTTCTTACCATTAGACAATTGCCTAATATTGGGGGTCTCCAGGTCCACCATGTATCTATTTAGCGTCTCAAGTGAAATAGTCATTTCTACACCCGATCTTTCCTTAATGACTAATTTCTGAAATTTTTCCCATCCCATCTCATTCACCAGATATCTCATTCTATTCCTAGCCATATTTTCACGATTACCAAGTCTATCGAACAACCTCACTACAGCCATGCATGTAGATACTACTCTATCTTCAGGAGTAAATTCTTCCAACTGGTGTCCTATGAATGAAGCAGCACCAAGACCTCCACCCAAATATATCTTGAATCCATTAGTTCCCTCTTTTTTCATGGGAATTAAACCGATATCCGCAATCCTAACCAAACCATGATGTGAGCAACATGCGAAATTAATCTTGAATTTTCTTGGCAAGTTTTGGCATACAGGATTTCGAAGAAAGAAACGTGCAATTGCCTTAGCGTAAGAAGTAGAATCAAACTCTTCATCCGGACATACACCAGCAAAGTGACTACACATTACATTTCTGATTGTATTGCCACAAGCCTCTCTTGTTGTAAGTCCTACTTCAACGAGACCCCTCATAATCTCACTTACATCTTCAAGTTGAACCCAGTGAAGTTGTATGTTTTGACGAGTTGAAACGTGGGCTGAACCAATAGAAAAAGCCTCTGACAACGTTCCAATCTTTTCAAGCTGTTCTGGTGTTATCTCACCGCTAGGAATCTTAATTCTGACCATACTATAATTCTGCTGAAGGCGGGATCCATAAGCTCCGTGTTGAAGTCGAAAACGACGAAAATCGTCTTCGCTTATCTTTCCTTTTCTAAAAAGTTTCACGTTCTGACCAAAAATTTCAGTTTCCTCCTCTTTTCCCCACTTCGGGTTGGTTTTTGGAGAAAAATGCTTTTTATCAGGATAATTTAGAACTTTTCTTTTCAATACTATTCTAATTTCTTTTTCAAAACCATATATTTTTTGTGGAAATATCTATTTTTGGCATTTTAATTGGGTTAAGAAGGTAAATTACTCCATTTCATCCTGTACAAAGGAAATATAATATTTGCTAATATCAAATGGAAGCAATTTGTATCAATAAACATTCAAAAGGAAATTTAATAATTTGAATGAAAAGAGAATTATTCATCGGACAATCTTCTTTTCAGTGTCGAATACTATTTCAAAATTATTGTAATAATTCATCTAATAATCATAATGGATGGGGAGAGATTTGAACTCTCGACCACCTGTGTGTGAGACAGGTATCATAACCAGTCTAGACCACCCATCCTAAGTTTCATTAATATTTTCCCAATTAATATCTTAATAAATTTCTATTTAAGAAATATAAAATCAATTGGAATATTACCTATGTCCCTATGCTAAATCCGGTCAGATAGGTCTCTTGGTCTTCTGTAAGAGCATCTATATTAATGTCCATTGATTCTAATTTGGCTCTTGCAATTTCTTGATCCTGCGATCTTTCAATTTCATATACCGCAGGCGAAAGTGATCCCTTTGATTGGATCAGTTTCATAGATGAAAGTAGCTGATTGGCAAAGCTCATGTCCATTACCTCTGAGGGATGACCTTCAGCAGCGACGAGATTCACTAATCTTCCTTCTCCAATGAGATATAGTTTATTTCCTCTCTTAAGTTCATATTCTGTTGTATTCTCATTAATTTGTTTTACCAATCGTGAGTTTGATTTAAGTGCATCAATAGAAATCTCCACATTGAAATGTCCTGCGTTGGCCAAAATGCTGCCATCTTTCATTTGCAAAAAATGTTCCTCTCTGATTACATCCTTACATCCAGTTGTAGTGATAAATAGGTCACCTGTCATAGCCGCAGACGCCATAGGTAAAACAGAGAAACCATCCAATTTCGCTTTTAATGCTGCAATGGGATCAATTTCAGTTATTGTGACATTCGCTCCAAGTCCAGCCGCTCTTCTTGCCACTCCTTTTCCCACATGTCCATATCCTGACACAACAACATTTTTTCCCGCAATCAGTATGTTGGTAGCCCTAATTATACCGTCCAAAGCTGACTGACCTGTACCATAAAAATTATCAAAATCATGTTTAGTTTCAGCATCGTTCACGGCCATTATGGGATATTTGAGTTGCCCACTTTTTTCCATCGCGCGTAATCTGATGACTCCAGTAGTAGTCTCTTCTGTTCCACCATAAACTTCTGTTAGATTTCCACTGGAACTATGCATTTCAACAGTCAGATCTGCTCCATCATCAATTGTAACATTGGGCTTTATTCTCATTGTTGAACGAATATCATCATAGTATTGTTCATTTGAAACTCCTCTACTTGCAAAAATTGAGATTCCTTCATCAACGAGTGCCGCCGCAACATCGTCTTGTGTACTAAGAGGGTTACAACCACACCAAGTTAAATCTGCACCTAAATCATGTAATGTACGAATTAATACTCCAGTTTCCTTTGTAACATGCAGACAACCAGCAATTTTAACGCCTTTTAAGGGATTATTGACTCTTAATTTTTTTTTTAAATTAAATAATACTGGCATATGAACTTGTGCCCAATCAATTTTTTTCTTTCCCTCTTCAGCTAAATTGGGATCTTTGATTCTATAATTCATTCATCTCTGTGATCTATATGAGACATATTATTCTTCACCTCAAACCAAAAATCCAGCTGAGCTTAGTTCGAATTTACATAGACTACATGCTAAATAATGCCAGTACACTTCTTATAGCATTTAAGATTGGTGAAATACTACATTATAATCAAATAGACCAAACACCAAGCTAATATATAAAAAATATATGAAATAATTTATCGAGAAAATCATGAAAAGACTTCAAATTGCGGTCATAGGATACAATCAAGATAAATCTAATGAAAAAACAAACAAAATAGCATATGAAGTTGGAACCGAAATAGCGAAAGCAGATGCAATTCTAATTTGTGGAGGTCTTGGAGGTGTCATGGAAAATGCTTGTAAAGGAGCAAAAGACCATGGCGGTCTAACGGTTGGAATCATTCCTCAGGAGGAGGTTTACTTTGCAAATAAATTTTGTGATGTTGTAATTGCAACCGGAATAGGCTATGCCAGAGACTTTGTTGTGGCGACATCTGCAGATGGAATCATAGCTGTTGGTGGAGGCGTAGGAACTTTGATAGAGCTCTGTGTTGGGTATATGTTAAAAAAAATATTAGTTACAATACCTAGCAGTGGAGGCACTGCCAAAAATTATGGTGGAAGATATCTTGATAACAGAAAGAGAGTATTCATTCAAACCTCGCAAAACGCATCTTCTGCAGTCAAAGTAATATCAGATTATTTTGGTTCAAAGCAATAGCAATGGATACTAAAAATGGAAATGAGATTGAATTATTTTGATATAGATTTTAAGTAAGGGTCAGGCGCGTAAAACGATCCGTTTCTTTCTTTCAAGTGATTCAAGGTATTTATTATTTTTTCAAAACCAAACTCTTCTCCAATCTCGAATAGTTCCTTTTTAATACCCATTCCAAGTTTTAAAGCTAATTCGACATCTTCTTTCGTACACACATTATTGGAAATAAGCCAAGCAGCATTATTTATCGCAACTGATAGAATCCTAATTGGATCATATTGTTTGGCTTCCTCCTCAGACAGTGGAATCCTCTCATAATTCTTGTCACCGTATGAATAGAAGCCTTCTCCTGATTTTTTACCGTATTTTCCAGATGAAAATAAATGTTCTATTTTAGGATGAGGATTTACTACGGTTTTGTCACGAGAGTACATTTCAACAGTTGCTTTGTGAATAACATCAAGACCAGTATAATCTGCCAATTCAAATATACCCATTGGTAGAAACATTTTGAATTTTACAGATGAGTCAATTTCTGTCATACTTTTACCATCACTCTCCAGGCAATAAGCCGCCTCGTGTACTAACGGTATGAATATTCTATTTACAATAAATCCAGGAACATCCTTGTTACACAATACAGGATCCTTCCCTAGCGATTTTACAAAATTGATCCCAAGGTCAACAATTGATTTGTCAGTGCGTGCTCCTGGTATTACCTCCACTAATTTCATTAATTGTGGCGGATTAAAGAAATGCAGACCTATGAATTTGTCAGGCCTACTGGACAATTGAGATATTTCACTAATTGGTAAAGTACTTGTATTTGATGAATAAATTGTCTTTTCTTGAGAAAATTGATCTACCTCAGAATAAACTTTTTTCTTGAGATTGAGATCTTCAGGGACTGCTTCAATAAGCAAGTCAGTGTCAATTAATGCTTCTCTGAGGTCGACAACAGGTTTTATTTTGCCATAAATTTTATCTGATTGCTGTTTGTCTATCTTATTTTTTTCAACCAGTTTATCTAAGGACCATCTTATTTTATTCATTGCATTATCTAAGAATTTTTCTTCTACATCGCGTAACGTTACATCATATGAATTCATCGCTGAAATCTGCGCTATGCCATGACCCATTATTCCCGAGCCTAAAACTGTGATTTTATTTATCATTGGCAATAGTAATATTCCAGAATTCATGATTTTTAATGTTACGATTCTCATTCAAAAATAATATTAGCTAAGAGTATGATTGAAGACAATCCTCGAAACCGTTTTATTGATAGTCGTTTATCATGAATAAATTATAGTTGATACGAGCATCTGCCCTCATGTTAAATCAGGATGATCCAAAAAAATGCACTGCATTGAAATTGATCAAATTGGGCATAATTAAACCTACTAAAACCATACAACATAGTATGCTAGTTTTAAATCCATTTGCAAGCGAAGTTGTTTGTAAAACTGATCTAATTTTGGCGAATTCGATATGCGTTATAGACTGTTCTTGGAATAAGGCAAACGGAGTCTTAACAAATCACAAATATTTGAGGAGTGGAATTGCTAGAAGAATCCCGGCTTTATTGGCGGGAAATCCAGTAAACTATGCAAGGCTTGGTAGATTATCAAGCGTTGAATCCCTGTCAGCGTGTTATTATGTACTTGGAGAAAAAAAATTTGCATACAGTTTGCTAAATAAATTCAAGTGGGGTCATACATTTTTAGAACTAAATCATGATGCATTAGAGGATTACTCCGCTGCAGATAATAGCAATGAAGTACTAAAAATAGAATTAGAATATTTTGGCAACAGAATTTTGGGCAACAAAAGTTGATCACAAAAATAATCTTATTGTGTGTTGATCTCATATCACTATTTGTCGTAAGATATTGTTTCCATTTATGGTATACTTTAGGGTTTGAAATCTAAAAAGTATAATATCAATTTGGATGTAAAATTAAGCTGGTATCTTATCTGCTCGAAAGCAGCCATTCTATTATTCTATCTAAATTATCACTAGCAATTGTGACTCGTATAGGCCCAAGAGGTGATTCTTCATCGTGTTCAGCCAATGATATCACACCACTGTAGGCTGCTTGCTTATTCAATAAGAACCATGTGAGATTGCCTTTTCTATTCCATTCCAAAAGTTTTCTCAAAACGGCAGAAGAGGATTTTGATCTTACACCAACTCGTATATGATGTAATGAAAGAATTCCTGTACAACTAGCTACCAAACATCCATTTTTTATTACAGGGTGACATCCATTAGCAACGTTTAGTAGACATTTTTTTACTTTTTCTGGATCTTCAGAAGGATTAAGAACAGTTTCTACCGTTAATTCAATATTCTCATCTTGAAGATCATCAATCTTTCTGGACAATTATCCTCACACTATTTTCACTTTATTCCAATTTCTTGAATCCACTTTTGGACGGTAACGAAACTGCGTTCGCACAGTTCGGGTATTGAAATATCATTGTTTGAAATACTTTCGTCTGCTAACGCTATGGCATTACTTATTCCAACCTCCATCTCAATTTTATCACGTTTGTCAAATTCATCAATAGTGGAGGGTACGTCAGAACGTCTTCTTTCCTTAACATGGGTATATCTGGTCAGTGTTGAACCATGAATAGCTAATAATTTGACAGTTCCTATCAATCTAAGAACTTGTACCTCTGCCATGCTTCTAATTCCATCTACTATCACAACACTCAATTTCTTATCTTTCTTTTTCATTAACTTGATTTTGTCAACAATCAAGTGTGCGATAGCCTCGGGCCCGCTCTTCTTTCTAAGTCTTAACATCAATTTCGCAAGGTTGTCACTTGTGGGTTCCAATCCATCAGTCTCTGCAACCTCTCTAACTACATCCCCCATGATTAAAAGTGGAATTCCTTTCTGGGATAGATATCTAGCAACTGTGGTCTTACCAGCTCCAGGCATACCACTTAGAGCGACAATCAGAATATCCTTTGACATGATAAAATCAAGTGACTATGATATTTTTTTAACAACTAATGTATTAATTTTAGCAAATTTTTTGCAGCCAGCTGTATATCTTCGGCTTTAATTGTTTTTCTTCCTGCATGAATACTTAAATCAACTGCCTGATCAGAAATCTTAATCGCGATTTCTTCTAGTATCCTTCTTAGTTGGTCCGCTGCTTCCTCACTAACTCTTTCCCCTCCTGATTTCTTTATGATTCTGTACATACCGGCAAGACCAAGTTCTGGATCATCTGTCATTTTTAATCAAGTATTGGTAGTTTGCCTTAAAGTATTGTGTCAAAAAAATGAGAGTTCAAAATAAATTAAGTTACAAAGTTTGCTAAAAATACTAAACAAGAGTGCATTTTTTGAAATAAGTTAAAATAACAACTTCGTCAATTCATTTAAAGCTTGAAAAAGATTGTAAAGATTGGAATAATTATTGCGATTGTCTCTGTTGCGTTTGTAGCGGGAATTTATACTCTTTCCCCACTCTTTACAAGTAAAACAGTAGATGAACCTCTACCGGGCTTGAATAGCGAGATTAAAGAAAATATGGACTTTAGTAAATTCATGAATTTAACTGAATATGAAAGAACAAGAATCGCAAAAAATATGACTTCACAGCAGATTGACAATATAATGGTGATGGCTGCGAAATACAATAGTACAGTAACGGAAGATATGACCGGAATGGATTCCAGTAGTATAAACAACACGTTAGCAGGAAGTTTTGCAGGCGCTGGAGATGGATTTCATCATGTTAGTGGTACGGTCAAAATTTTTACATTTGCTGATGGAAAATCAATATTAAGACTAGAAGATTTTAAATCTACCAACGGTCCTGACGTGTATGTATATCTTTCAACAGATAAAAAAACATCCGATTCAGTGAATGTTGGAAGATTAAAAGGCAATATTGGTAATCAGAACTATGAAATACCTCAAGACGTCGATTTATCCAAGTACAATATGGTCTTGATCTGGTGCAGAGCATTTTCAGTACTTTTTGGAAGTGCAGAACTTCAATGATAATAAAAACTTAGTTGTATGAAAATAGAACAGCTCTTACAATCTGTTAGATTTTATAATCTCAATTTCACCAAACAGGTTCACGCTATGTCAGATTATATGTGGTAGTATTACATTAGAAAATTATTATCAAATCATAAATGACTTGCGAATATTTCAAACAAGACATTTTATTATGTATTTTCATCTATAATTAATCACCATGATGCTCATAACCAAGTTTATCGTAAAATCTAACTGATTTTACATTCACAAATTCCAGCATACCGTATCTTGATAATTCTCTTCCAAACCCACTATGCTTGATACCGCCAAAAGGAACTCTTGGATCAGAAGCAACCATGTTGTTAACAGTAACTATTCCACATTCCATTTCCATTGATAATTTCTGTGCCTTAAACAAATCCCGAGTCCAGATACTACCTCCAAGTCCAAATTCAGAATTGTTTGCTACATTTATGGCTTCAACTTCATCTTCAACTATCGTTATTGGGGCAACGGGTCCAAAAGTTTCTTCTCTTGACACCCGCATATTTGGATTGACATTTTTTATCACTGTAGGTTTGTAGAATGCACCAACACTACCAATCCTTTCCCCTCCAGTTAATAGCTCCCCACCATGGCTTACGGCATCCTTTACCATTGAATCGATATTATCTAAACTCTTTATACTTGATAGTGGTCCTATGTCAGTATTGTCAGACAGTGGATCTCCGACTCTTAATTTTTCTGTTTTTTGAACGAAGGATTCTATAAATCCATTTGAGATTTTCTTTGAGACAATGAATCTCTTTGATGCGACACAACTTTGACCACAATTTAGAAATCTCCCTTTAATGGCTCCTGACGTGGATTTGTCAATATCTGCATCATCCAGCACAATGAATGGATCACTCCCTCCAAGTTCCAGCACACATTTTTTTAGCCGTGAGGTAGCCTGTTGCGCTACTTTGGCTCCGATTTCAATACTTCCAGTAAAACTAACTCCATCTATTTTGGAATCAATTAACATCTCTGCAATCTTTGAGTTACCAATAATAGTGTTAAACACCCCACCTGGAGCACCGCTTTTTTGTATGATTTTTTCTATCTCTATACCACATTGCATTGTCGCGCTGGCAGGTTTCAAAACAATTGTATTTCCAGCCATTAACGAAGGTGCTGCAAATCGTAATGCCTGCCAGTATGGAAAATTCCACGGCATAATACTTGCGATTACTCCCAAAGGTTGGAAGGTTATCATAGTCTTATTGGCGTCACTGTTTAGTGATTCATTGTTGAGGAGTAGGTCACCGTTGTATGAGTAAAATTCAACGGCCCAGGCACATTTTTCTATCTCTGAACGAGATTCCTTAATCGGTTTTCCCATCTCTTGAGATGCAATTCTAGCGAGGCGTTCCTTATCTTTTCTTAATTGCTCAGCCAATTGAAGCAATATGATCGATCTGGTGCGAATATCACCCTTCCATTCTCTAAATGCGTCTCTTGATTTATCAACAATTTTGGTAACTTCTTCATTTGTCATGTTTTTATACTCAGAAATAATCTGCTCATTAGCAGGATTGATGGTTACAACATTGTTATTCATTATTTACAGCGTTATTATTCAAAGAGGCAATTAATATTCATATGCGCTATTTTAAATAATAAACATGTGATATCTAAGATCATTCAGAAATAACCTCAAATTTAGTTAGGAAAAATCGCGCATTATTACCGCTATTAATTCACAATACATCTAATAATTGATTTATTCGTTACTAAGTATGAGATTATGAGATCTTGTCTTATTCTAATTAAATAAAAATCAAACAATGGACTAGCTAAGGGCGGTTTGTACCTTCACCGATTTTGAAAAGTCTTAAATTTCTACAGTTAAGATATTATTTTATGAAGATTGGAATTGTTGGAAACGGATTGATGGGATCTGCAATTGCTCATAGATTATTAAAAAGAGGATTTGAAGTTTATTTGTATAACCGATCCAAAGAAAGGTCGAATGCACTAGTAAAAGAGGGTGCAATTAGAATGGAACACCCTATGATGTTAGGAAAGAAATGTAATTTTATAATTATTAGTGTTACGGACGGTCACGCAGTAAAAGAAATTTTGTTTGGTGATAATGGATTGGTTCGCTGCAATAACAAACGACTCACTGTTGTAGACACTAGTACAGTATTACCAGAAGATTCCATCTATTGTGCCAACCATATGAAAAAAATGGGATATAGAATTATTCAGGCTCCAATAATGGGAGGTCCAGACGCAACAATGAAAGGAGATGTAATATCTATTGTTTCTGGGAATAAGAAAATATCTGAAAAATGTAGAAAGATTTTACTCAATTTTAGCAAGAAAATATTTTATGTAGGTAATCAAGATGGCATCGCCAACTACATAAAGCTTGCACTTAATCTTAACATTGCGTTAATAGCGATCTCATTGTCAGAATCAATAGTATTTGTAAAGAAATCAAAAGCAGATCCAAAGATCTTTCTTGAAATTCTAAATTCAACTTATTTTAAAACAGATCTAAGTGAAATAAAAGGTCCAAAGATGATCAAAAATAATTTTGAACCAAAATTCTTTCTAAAAAATATGCTCAAGGATATACAATTACTTAATGAATGCGCAAAAAATAATGGAGCTTCTCTTTCGTTTTCATCATTGGCAGAACAATATTATCGTATAGCAGCAAATAGAGGTTACTCCGAATTAGACTATACTGCGATATTGAAACTATTCTCCGAATTTAACAACTTGGTTTCCAGACATTAATTATATTATTTAAGGTAACTGATTATTGTCAAATTATTATATGGTAATGAGAAAATCTGTCTATGTAATAACTTGATTTGTTAGGAAAATACGAGCTAATGTTATTGAAACAAAACATTTTCGAGAAATATGAATAATAAATAATTAACATTGTAATAAATTATATGCACGTATGCAGAATCATTAGGTTTTTATTTTGCTTAAAAGGACTTTTAACGGAGGTTTTTAAATTAGGAAAAAGAAAAGTATTGAGTGAATCTGATTTAAAGGAGTTAGTTATGCCTCAACAGGGGGAATTACTTGGCCGTGTGATAAAATTAGTTGGAGGAGACAACATTATTGTGAGATGTACAGATGGTAAAGTCAGGACATGTAGAATTAGAGGAAAGATAAAAAGACGTATGTGGATAAGAGAACATGATCTGGTTCTTATCGCACCATGGGACTTTCAACCAGACAAGGCAGACATTGTCTGGAGATACATTTCTGCTCATGCTGAAAAGCTTCAAAAAGACGGTTTACTTGAGGGAATATAGAATAAGGTTAGTTTTTGTTCGTCCTAGTCTTTAGGATACTTTCCTATTATCTTACCATTAAAATCAAGTAACATGATTTTTATCTGTAATTCAGACGGAGAATATTTACTTAGATGATTATAGACCTCTTCACACAGAACGTCATAAAATATATTTAATCCAAATTGATCAACTAATTCTCCGACATGTCTTGCGGTATTTGCTAACCTTATCTTTTTTATAAGTTCATTGTTAGCTCCACACCTGCTTGCCAGATCCGCAAGAAAGTTCATATCAACATGCGAGCCCTTTACATGCGTTTGTTTTATTCCCATGGCCATTTTAGTTAATTTACCAATAAAACCGATAACATACGCTTTCTTAATTTTCTTAATTGCACATTGTTTAATGCTGAATCCAATAAAGTCTCCTATTTGAATATAAGCGTGATCCGCAATTGAGTTTCCAAAAATACCACGTGCAAAATCTTCACTTCTACCACCAGTAGTCAATATTACAGAATCAGAGCCCATTGCTTTTGAAACATCGATACTTTGACGAATAGAAGCAGCAAATGATGCGGTTGAATATGGGATTACAATCCCAGTTGTTCCTAAAATTGATATACCGCCAATTATTCCCAATCTAGGATTATCAGTTCTCTTGGAAATTTCTTCTCCTTTAGGCACGGATATTGTTACCGACAATCCGTATCTATTTTTTTGTTGCCCTATAATTTCCTCAATAGCTTGCTTTATCATCTTTAGTGGGGTAGGATTGATTGCTGCTTTACCTATTTCAAGTCCCAAACCAGGTTTAGTAACTCTTCCAACACCAATACCACCATCAATAATGATCTTATTTACAGTTTCCAAAAAAGATACTGTTACACAAATTTCAGCACCATTAGTGACATCGGGATCGTCACCTCCATCCTTAATTACAGCTGCAGTAACAGACTTTTCATTTTCATACTTTATCCAAGCAATATCTATTATTATGTTTTTATCCTTTGGAAGAGAAACATTTACCTTTGTTAATTTTTCTCCATTTACCAGTGTAGATAATGCGGCTTTTGTTGCCGCTGCTGCACAAGTACCTGTTGTATATCCAGTTCTGAGAGATCTTTTTTTACCGTCAGGTTGATCTTTTTCCTCTCTGATACCATCAATGCTTTGGAACATAAACCTTCAACTTTTAAATAATTACTTTACCCCCATCAATAATAATAGTATTTCCAGTTGAGAAAGAAAAATTTCCGCCTGCAAGACAAACAATACTTTTAGCAACTTCTTCCGGCCGCCCCCATCTTTTCATAGAATTTTCATTTTTAGCCTTGACTATTTCACTTTTTGAAAGAGATCTACGCATTGCATCTGTATGGATATCTCCCAATGCAACAGAATACGATCTGATGTTAAATTTTCCATATTCTGAAGCTATATGTTTGGTTAAACTAATCAACCCGGCCTTTGCTATGGAGTACGGAGAACCGCAATTATGTCCAGATATGGCAGGTGTTGAAGTAATGTTAATGATTACTCCATTTCTTCTTTTGATCATTAGCTTCAATATTTCTTTGGTTATTCGGAAAGAGCCGATTAAATCAACTTCAAGGATATTCATTAATTCTCTTTCGGAAATATCATGAATGTTTTTAAACCAAATTTTCCTTACAAATGGAAAACCAGCATTATTTATCAGTATATCAACATTGTTAAATTGTTTTGAAATATTTTTGATAAATCCGATTAGACTCTTTTTTTTGGAAACATCCAATTGAAATCCATAACAATCTTTATCAATTAAATTACAAACTTCTTTCAATTTAGATTTTTTCCTAGATGTTATAATAACGGTTGCTCCATTTCTTGCTAATTCTCTTGCAATCTCTAATCCAAGTCCCCCAGTACCACCTGTGACAATACCTATTTTTCCATCAAGAGACAACGATTGTAACTTTGTTGTTTGGATATTTTAATTGTTATCTGTAAATTAACAGAATAACCTTTTAATCTAATATTGTGAATAGATGCTATCAGTTGTCTTCTTTTTCAAAGGCAGGACATCTTGTTTCATTGTTGAATAAAAGTGATTTTAAAATATTAAAGGTATTTGCATCTTCATTAAAAAATCGTCAATTTTTAAATCTTTCTACTCTGAGTCAATATTCAAATTTAGGTCAAAGTTTGATTGAACATCATTTAGAACGACTTGTTAAATTTGGATTGATAGGTAAAGGCAACATAGGATATACACTATTGGTAACAGGTCTGGATATATACGTGCTAAAAATTCTTTCTAATAGGAACATAATTAATGCAATTGGACCACAAATTGGTATCGGTAAAGAAGCAGAAATTTATCTAGCTCATGATTCGTTAGAACAAGACAAGATCTTAAAGATGTTTAGACTCGGAAGATCTAGTTTCAAACAGATTAAGCGGAAACGCAATATAATCTTAGGTACCAGTAGTTGGTTACTATTGAATATTGAAACAGCAGAAAAAGAATATGACATATTAAACTATCTTAGAAATTCTAGTATTTCAATTCCAAATCCATTGTACAGGTCTTTTCACTGCATTGTTATGGAACCCATTTATGGCAGTAGATTATCAGAAGTTGAAAATCTTGATGATCCACAATTTGTTCTAGAAAAGATAATAAGCAACATGAGCATCGCTTATCACAAAGGATACATTAACGGTGATTTGAATGAATACAACATTTTAGTTAACAATGACAGTATTTTTATTCTAGATTGGCCTCAAGCTGTTAAAGTTGATACTATTAATGCAGACGCAGTGCTCATGAGAGATGTAAAAAATATTCTTAAATTCTTCTCAAGGAAATACAATATTGAAAGAGATATTCGAAATACGATTAATATCATTAAAGGAATCTGAATCTAATGATTCAGTTGGTCTAATTTTACGAACTTTTAGACCTTAAATAAATCTGATTTGTCGGTTCTCTCCCAGGTAAAGTTGGGTTCATTCCTACCAAAATGTCCATATGCGGCAGTTTTCTTATATATAGGTCTCTTTAGGAGTAACGTTTCTATTATTCCAACAGGTCGAGTATCAAAAATTTCTCTAACTTGGGTTTCAATTTTCTCTTCGCTAATTTTTCCTGTATTAAATGTATCAACCATAATTGAAACAGGATCCGCAACCCCTATAGCATAAGCCAATTGTACTTCACATTTTGAAGCTAATCCTGACGCTACAATATTTTTTGCAATATATCTTGCCATGTAACATGCAGATCTATCAACTTTAGAAGGATCCTTGCCTGAAAACGCACCGCCTCCGTGCCTACCCATACCACCATAAGTGTCAGCTATGATCTTTCTTCCCGTTAATCCGGTATCACCTACAGGACCGCCTATTACAAATCTGCCAGTTGGATTTACTAGAAATTTAGTAGAATTATTAATCAATTCATCACAAATAGGTTTTATAACTTTTGAAATTACCTCTTCTCTCACCTGAGATATCGGGATATCCTCCAAATGTTGAGTCGAAACTACAACCGTATCAATATTCTTTGGAATAGAATCTTCATAGATAACAGAAACCTGAGATTTTCCATCAGGACCAATCCAATCTAAAGTTTTTTCTTTTCTAACCTTAGCCAATCTCATAGTCAATTTGTGCGCCAAAGTTATAGGCAATGGCATAAGCTCAGCAGTTTCATTTGTTGCATATCCAAACATTAACCCTTGATCACCTGCACCTTGTACTCCGTTTTCATTTTTAGAAACACCCATAGAAATATCAGGGCTTTGTTCATGAATAGAAGTTAAAACAGAACAGCTGTTTCCATCAAATCCATATTTTGGACCATTATAACCTATATCCTTCAGTGTGTTTCTAACAACCTGCTGAGAATCAATTTTTGCTTTAGAAGTTACTTCTCCTGCTACAAATACAATACCGGTAGTAGTCATAGCTTCTACTGCTACTCTAGAATCAGGATCCTGAGAAATTAACTCATCAAGTATGGAATCAGAGACCTGATCACATATCTTATCTGGATGCCCTTCGGTTACACTTTCTGAAGTGAAAAGATAACGCCTTCCCATTTTTGTTTACGTCAATTCCCAAGAGTATCTCTTTTTTTAGAGATCTTTTTCTATTTTGATGAATAACACATTGTTTCCTCTAATAACTACTTTCCCATAATTTGCAACGGGATTTGCGCCATTAAATTCTTCTGCATCCAATAGTATTAAATTCATATATGAATCCACATTATTCATCCTTCCTCTGTACTCCAACTCGTTTTTAAGTCTGACAGATACTTTCATATTTAGTGAGCGCTGTAAAATTGTTAACGGTCTTTTTGGTTGCTGGGGAGATGATGACATATTAGGTTATCACTTTTGTTTTCAAAAAATAAGATCGACAATAAAAAGTTTCTCCCAAGATCTAGGACTTTGTATATAAATAATTATAGAGTTTAGTTTTATGCGCTTAATCACAACAGGATCTTCTTCAATTGATGAGCTACTAGGTGGGGGAATCAGAACAGGCTTAATTACCAATATTTTGTCTGACTCAAGAGAAGCCAGATCTAGTTTTTGCTATTCATTATGCGTCAACGCTGCACGACATTACAAAGATTCATCTGTAATATTTGGCGATACACAGGGATTATTCCGGCCCGAGAAAATTTTTTCATATATCAAAGATAAACAAGATTCAGATTCGATACTACGTAGAATACGAAGATTGAGGATATTGTCAACAAATGTTCAGATGGTACTTATCAATTATGCCTTACATTTACATCCGATTCTAGTAATTATTGATAATTTCAGTTACTTATTTTTAAACGAAAATAAAAAATCAATATCAATACAAATTCGTCTCAGAAAGCACTTGCATGACCTTGCTTTAAGTGCGATTGACAATGACATAGCAATTGTAATTACTAATTCGACCTCTTCAAAAAGAGAAAATAAAGATTCAGAAACTGATGTATTTGAGAAAAAAATTCTTTCATATAACGAGCTACTGAATAAAACAATATCCAACCTTGCTCATGTGACTTTAGAGCTTAAGGCAGTTAAAGTTGATGAATCGAAATTCTCTGCTAAATCAACAAAACCATTAGCAGCTAGTAAATCATACTTCATAATCAAACCAGATGGGCTTAATGATTATAGATGATACTTCTAGTTTAATCGGATGTTTCATTGGATATAATCCTCAAAGTCATTAATATTTAGATAATTGTTCTAATATCTTTGAAAATAAGAAAAATCGAACTTAATAAGAATTATATTGAGGCATTTAATTATTACACCACCAAATAAGAAATTATGCAAATTACATGGAAATTATTTAGATTTCATATTATATTTACAACAGTAGAAACATTTATTAGTATTTTTTTTATGACATATAATAAAAAGATGCTAATGGAGAACTTCCATATCTAGATCTTTCATAACGATAGGAAGCACGACTCCATTCCATCTTCATGGAAGGTTAAAATCTATATTAAAGAATTATTATGATTTGTAAGTGGATAAACTGGAAAAATTAATCGAGATGCAGAGGGATCTAGCGTCTGTTATAGCATCATCAAGATATCCTTCAAAGGCTGAAGAGAGAATTTCATTTCTATGCACTGCAATAATACATGAAGCGATCGAACTTCAGAGATTAACGAATTGGAAATGGTGGAAAAATCCCACCGACTTTGATATTGAAGATGCAAAGGAAGAGTTGATAGATATTTGGCATTTTGTCCTTCAGGCCACAATCGAATTGAATATGACACCTGAAGATATTCTAAAGTACTATTCAAAAAAGAACAACACAAACAAAGAAAGAAAAAAAATGAATTATTAGCTTAATCTATCCAAATATGACCTTATAGAATTTAGATTTGTCTCTTCAATCAGATTATGAATGGTAATACGATTTCTAAACAATTGCACTTCCTCATAGGATGACATTATATGAGGATGAGGGCTTTTTGACATGATGATTGTACCTTCCTTTGTAATCCCATTATTAGATAGTGCAATTAGTGCAATGCCAGCTCTATGACCACGACCATCTTTGCCACATAATATAAGATGCACAAGTCCCTCATTTGTAAGACAATATTTTATAATTTTATCAATTCCCTTATTTTCAGACAGTAATCTTCCGATAATGGCAACCTTATTCATCACTTTAGTATCATTTGAAATTTCTATCAATAATTTGATACTAGACAACGTACATATTGCAATTCTACTCCCATTTCCCAAGTAATATTCGTGTTTAATTGGAATTAAGTATTTACATAATTCTCCAATAGAATTTTCAATTTTCTTGTAAACCATTATCAGATTCTGACCTAAATAGTTCTCATCTTAAATTCCCCAACTAACTTTACTTTTAGGAATTACCATTACAAATGGCGCCTCACCTTGTTTCCATGGATCGTCCCTCACCCAGCCAAATCTGTCATAAAAGAGATGATACAAATTTTCAAATTTTTTTCCTCTATGAATGAATTTAGTGATTCCCATTGTAACGATGGCACTATTCTTATTATTTTTGGCGGTGTCAACGACTAGCGATATTCTGTTATTCTTCTTCAAATTAGCGTATTTTAGTGTGTTGTAGTCAGTTGCGAAATAAAATTTACCATCATTGAAAATATATGAAACGGGAGTGACATGTGGTAAGTTGTTTTTGCAGGTTGCAACTCTACAAATTTCATTGGAACGAAGAAATTGGATTTCACTTCTACTAAATGACACTGCTTTCATAATTAAGAGTTATAATGAATGTAATTTATGATTTTTTAGACAACTAATGGAAGTATTTCAATAGTTTGTCGATAGAAATACAATTAGAGCTTTTCAATAGACGCCAAATCAATATGGTTTATTGATTAATTGAATAAAATCTAAGTAACCCCATGATATAAAATGTGATTGCGGTAATTATAGATGGACAAAGAAAACGTTACAAATGATGGCATTGTCATAGTATACACTGGTAATGGAAAAGGTAAAACAACGGCTTCATTGGGAGTTGCGCTGAGAGCCGTTGGACATGGACTCAAAGTTTGCATGGTTCAATTCATCAAAGGCGAATGGCATTATGGAGAACTGAATAGTTTAAAGATACTAGAACCAGATTTTGAATTGATAGTAGCAGGAAAAGGATTTATCGGAATTATTGATGATGACCATACTTTTGAGGAACATGTAAGAGCAGCAAAAACTGCGCTGGATATAGTAGAACAAAAGATATCGCTTGATAAGTATGATATCATTATTTTAGATGAAATTAATTATGCTATACATCTTGGATTGTTACAATTAAGAGATGTCATGAGAATAATTCAAAATCGTCCAAAACGACTGTCATTAATTCTCACAGGAAATCATGCTTGTGAAGAAATCATTTTGTTGGCAGATCTGGTTACTGAAATGAAAGAGATAAAACATCCTTACAAAAAAGGATTTAAGGCCAAAAGGGGGATTGATTTTTGAAAAATAATCAGATTTTAAGCAAACTTAAAGTATAGTACCAAGGTGCGTATTTTCTAAATGGTCACTGATATCAAGCAACTTCCTGAAGCCGGTGATTTGGTGATTGCAACCGTAAAGGAAGTTACGGGTCATGGAGCTTACGTCTCTTTAGATGAGTATCAAGAATTAAGAGCATTTCTACACGTTTCTGAAATCGCAACAGGATGGATTAGGAATATGGAAAGATATGTAAGACCAAAACAAAAGACTGTACTTAAGGTCATAAGAGTAGACAAATCAAGGGTTGAAGTAGACCTTTCACTCAAACAGGTATCACGTGAAGAAAGGAAATCCAAACTTATCGAAGTAAAGAAGAATGAAAAGGCTTCTGCGTTTATGCATATGATTAAAACTAAAACCAGTATGAGTGATGATAAGGTTAAGGAGCTTCAGGAAATGATATTGCAAAAATTTGATAATCTTTATGATATGTTTGAAACAGTTGCATTCAAGGGAATTGACTCTATAAAATCTCTTGATATTACAGACGAGGTAAGAACGGCAATAGCGGAAGAAAGCAAAAAAATCCAGATTCCCAGTGTAGAGATTCGAGGAGTAATAGAAATCAACATAAATGAACCACAAGGTGTTGAAATTATAAAGAACGTCCTAACTTCAGCAGAACTAAATAAAAATAATACTTCGATTGAAATTTCGTACATAGCTGCTCCTCGTTATCGGATAATTGCCAAAGCAGAAAATTACAAGATTGCTGAAAAGACATTGAATAATGCTATTGAGAAAATTTCAAACTCGGTAGGGAAAAAGGTAGGACTATTTAATTTTGTCCGCGAAGGTTCTAAGAAAAATAGGAGATGAGGGGAAATTACGAAACATCAATTAAGAAAATGTAGTTTTTGCAAAATATATACACTTCATGATGAATGTACAAATTGCAGGAACCCAACTCTTGATCCCCATCCACCAAAGTTTTCCATGGAAGACAAATACATAAGATATAGAATAGAAGAAAAATATTTGAATAAATAGTAAACAAAAAACTAAAAGAGTAATTTTGTCGCGATCATGAAAAATATTTGATTTTCTCAGGGAAGACCTAACGTTGCATTATTACTAGTACTGTTAGTACCATTATTAGTACTCTGATTATTCAGTGCATTACTTGCAGCGTCTATTACTTGCTCGAGGGACAATGATGAAGTATTTTCCTTACTTGCAGCGTCCAGTACTTGTTGCAAAGAGGTAGATTGTCCGCCGCTATCTTGAATGACTTGGTTGACCACCTTTGATGTTGTGTCGGAACTATTTGTCACGTTTAAAACATAAGGTATGACATTAGTAGTATTCGAATCATTAACAGTTTGAATAGTTGTTACATTGGCAATAGATGTACCATTTGTGCTATTATCCGATGTATTTTGGGAAACCTGTGCATATACAAAGACCTTTAGATGTGAATTTTCAGAGATATGGCAAATTAAAAACAACACAGACACACTTACTAAAACAAGAGCAATACCTTTTTTTTCTATAGCCATGTACTATTCAACGCTTCTCTATATTATATGAATTTCGAAACATTATGAACTTTCCATCCAATATTTAAAAATTGAATTTAGGTTGAAATTTTCAAATTATTCCCAGATCTTTTCACCAAAGGTTATTTTCTTATTAAGTAAAAAATTACCTAATGATGCAATACAAACAGCCAAGATTAACGATAAGGCATATTGAATATGAGAATACTCGACAAAAACAAACACTAACGAAAGTTGAATTATTGCGCCAAATGCACACAGTACAAAAAAAGACAGGTATTGTCTAGAAACATGCCTAAAAGAAAAATCTCTATCCTCAAAGGTCCAGACCTTATTCAATAAAAAGTTACTAGTAATTGAAAGCACAATCCCAAATACAGATGCCTGAATATACCACAGATTTGAAACCACGTTTGAGAGGAGAAAAGAAACAATATAGTTCACAAGAAGTCCACTTGCTCCGACGGTGAGGAATCTTGCAGTCTTGGATAAGAAAAGTATTGATTTATGTCTTTCTTGTTCTTTAATAATCCTGTCACTTTGCAACTTTTTCGAATTCTTGCTGTGGCAGTATAGATTCCAAACTGCATGGAAGTAATCCAATATTAAATTGAATTCTAATTTTTTCACACGATACACAAATTTCTGTTCAAATGGTATCTCTGTTACAACAACATCATTGTTAATTTTACTTCTAACTTTGACTAGTATTTCAAGCAATATCTGATTTCCCCTGCCTTCTATCTTTATATTTTTAACAACTTCTCGTGGAAGGGCAAAACAACCAGACAGCGGATCGTGTACATCACTTATGTTTAACCCATGCCTAGCAATGGTTCTTGCGCCCTTACTAATTAAACGTCGTATTAAGGGTAATTTTTGCATGGTCGCACCCTTTGTGTATCTTGAAGCAATTACGATTGAATTGGGATATTTTATTAATTCAGTAATTATCTCTGATGTAATTTTTTTAGGATAAGGGAAATCTGCGTCCATAACCAGAATAAAATGCCCTGTTGAAAATTCTATACCTTTCAAAATGGCAGAGACAAAACCACCTTTTACTTTAGTATCAGTAACGTTTTGATCGGATTTATTATCAGTGGGTTGATACCTATTAGCCCTATCATATTCTACTTTTGAATCTGATGTGGCAGTAGTCGCAATACTATCAGAATTATAGTGAACCACTATTATCTCATTTGAAATTTCCTTAGGGATAATGTTCTTAATTTCTTCCGGTGATTGGTATATAGGAGTGTCATTCTGTGTTGGAAGAATTACTGTGAGTGTGCAGGACCCTAGAACCTGGTTACTGCGCCATTTGTTATTATCCTGCAAATTTAACATAGAAATTAGCTTTATGATCAATCTTGATATCTTATTAAGATTTTCATAAGCAAAAAATGTATAAGGATATTAATTGTTCAAACCAAATCCAATATCGACTTGTGAGTTTTTAATAATCGCATTAGAGCAGGTAACAATTTTATAATTTGTGCTCATTTGTCAAAAATAAACAAAGTACAATCTATAAACAGCCAATCGTAGATATTGATACATATTTACAATTATGAAATGCGGTGAGTGGAGAGCTAATTACATGGTATATACATTAAAGCTTTATTTTCTGAATGAACGAATTGTTCATTCATAATGTATTCACTACAGCGTCTTAAATTCGATTTTAAAAATCAGATAAATGAATTAAATAATATCACTATTGAAAAGAAATTTGAAGATTGTATCTACGTAGGTTCAGGAGATTCCTATGTCGCGGGTTTGATTGCAGAATATCTATCAGATCATAAGTGCAGATGTTACAGTCCTTCGGATCTGATAAGGTCAAGATTTCTACATGACAGGACATACTATTTTGTTTCAGTTACAGGTAAAACTAGAGCTAACATAGAAATTGCTAAACGTGCCACTAAGGCTGGGGTTAGGACGATAGCTGTTACTCTAAACACAAATAGTGAACTTGCTCAAGTCTGCAATGAGGTCATCCCACTTGAAATTACCATGAGAGATACTGCCACAAGCTATAGCACTTTTACCGCAAATGTTGTCACATGTTTGGAACTTGCAGGAATATTGGTCCCTCGGAAATTTGAACTTTGGCAAAAGAACGGCATAAAGCTATCCACAGACTTTAGATCCGTTAAACTTCCGAAAAGAGTTTTGCACATTCTTGGTAATGAAATACTTTATCCTATTGCTTTGTATACATCCCTCAAGATGACAGAATTCTTCGGAATAACTACAATAGCAAACAAGTTGGAGGAATTTTGTCACTCACCAATATTTGGTATCAAACCTTCTCACAACCTCTGGGTCTTGGGTCAAAAAGAAAACGCAACAGGTCAGAGACTAGGGAAATTGGATTATAATTTTGATTATTTTGAATTGAAGAATTCTGATATTCTTTCCCTATTGTTTGAATCGATATTTTTCCTGCAAAGTTTTATGTTAGCCTTATGTGAGAAATATAAGCATAAGGAATTGCAATATATCCTAATGAAAAATGTATTAAAAATCTCTTCGGATATTATCTATAATGATACTGCTTAATACAAACTTTCATTCGACAACTAATTGTAGAATAACCTAGGTTAGAAAATATTGGTTGGTAAATAATGCAAAATTACAATGCTAGCACAGATTTTCTATAGAAAATGCGGTATTCTCCATTGTGTCTCAAAAATAAAAGCAGTGTAATTAACTTCTGAGAAGAAAAGTTACAGTAACAGAGGATAGATAATGAATTCGTTTCTCTCAAAATATATATTAAATAATTAAGACTATTTTTATCTTAATTAAAACAAAAAAATGAGGTTTGTAGTTTTTGATTCAGCTGCGTTGACTACTTGCTCCTTATTGAGGATTGCATCCACCACTCGGGTTACTAACGAAGCAGTTGTTCTTTAGTAATTCATTTCCATTAATGTTCAGTGGCAAACCGTCAGCATTATTTATGTCGACATCATTCTTTAGTACATTGTTATACAGTATCGTATTCTTTGTACTCTGTGCATCCAGGAATATACCGTTCCTGCTTCCACCAATTGAATTGGCATCTACTTGCGATTTGTCTGTATTGACAAGTGTTACGCCTGCAAGATCATTACCAGTCATCATATTGGCGTGTATTTGAGCTCCAATGGATGAGTGTGATGCCACCCCGATTGTATTTGGACCAATAAAGTTCTGTTCAACAGTACTTCCAATTGAACCGGTCATGAAAACAGCTATCTTATTTCCTTCAAATGTAATTCTATTTATTTCAGTATTTTCAGAGCCAGTTATCAAAACTCCTGCTTGGAAATTACGAATAGAGCCAGAACCCTGGATAACTACATTATTTGAGTGGGGTACAGCTATGCCTACTTTAGAACTATTGTCACCTGGTCCATTGATAGAGTATCCATTCAAATTAATGGTTGTGTTATCTCCTCCGACAATTAATCCGTCTCCTGTGCAGACAAGATTTGCAGTTAATGTCACGTTAGAATTAACTACTTGACCGCATGCTGGACTTGATAATGGTAAGCCTTGTGCAAGTGCTACTTGCATTGAATTTTGCATATTTATTCCGCTGATAGTTGCTAGTGCTACTAATATTGTTGCTAAGATGTATGACATTGTTTGTTGCATCCATAATAGGGCTACATTACTAACTATTTAAGTCGAACTCATCTTTTTATTGTAACTAAGTTGCAGTATAAGTAGTTCTTCTACTAGATGCAATAAATATTAAATTCTTTCATAATAGTATACTTTTACTAAATTTTTTAATATGCGTTCACTGATTCTTTTCCTATTTACTTCACGAAATCATGAAAGTTTATTTTGAGCGAGATCAAGATTATTACTAAATTTTCGTAGGACACGAAAAATTGTCTATTGAGACTGAAATTCAAAATCACCTCCAAATTTCGCCAAATTTGCAAATAAACTAACAATTTTAGTCATGTCCCCCTAATTTTGCCGGAGGCAAAGTAGAATTAGAATATCCATTGTCAACAAGAAATATAAGCAATTTTTATGTCAAAAATAACGTGAAACTGGCTATTGTTGGTGCAGGAGTGGCAGGATCCTACCTTGGAAATCGTCTTCAAGGAGATGGCCACCAAATAGAGATCTTTGAAGCCACAAGAAAGGAATCACATTGGCCAGTATGTGCATGGGGGGCTTCAAAAAACATGCTGGAAACATTTTCCAAAAGTGCGGGGCTTGATTTTGACAATTATGTTCTTCATCGTGGAAAAAAATTGAGGATGGATCTTCCTGACGAAAAAGTAGAATATTTGGATCTTAAAGGATTGGTCACATATGATAAATATCTCTGGGAACGCGATCTTTGCCAAGGATTAAAGATAAACTATGGATTTCACTGTACTCCAGAGTCAGATTTTGTTTCGAATTTTGATTATATCGTAGATTGTACTGGATTTCACAGATCTCTCCTTCCTAGATCCCCCCATGATTTCATAATACCTTCATACGAATTTCTTGTCGAAAATGTCAGCGGAATTGATGAATTTTACGTGATCGGCTACAAGGGAGCTAGAGGTTATTTCTGGTTTTTTCCATTGGGAAATGGACGAGCATATATCGGAGCTGGTGATATTGATAGAAAATATTATGGGATATCAGAATTCTTTGAAAAAAACCCTCATGCCCATGTATTGAGAAAAATTGGAAGACCTATAAGACTATCTCCTCCTAAACGCATGCTACCTTTCTATATTGATAACATAATAGGTGTTGGTGAATCTATAGGATGTGTTTTTCCCTTGCTCGGTGAAGGTATAATACCTTCCCTAATCTGCTGTAATATTTTCATAGATGTTTTAAATAAAGATTCAACCTTTGATGCAGAACTTTACGAAAAGAGAATTCTTAAAAAATTCGGGTATTATGACGATGTTTACAGAATAGTTAGATTAAAGATGGATGGAAAACTCAATTCTATTAAGCACTTCAAGTTACTTCTGAATATGTATAGAAATATGAAGAGAGAAGAAAAACGATTTGGATTTGGTATTGATTTTGAACAAATGAATAGACTGTTAAAAGCACTATAGGAAAGTGTCATCTTATTTTTTGGTATCGCTGGTAATTTTTACATAGAATACCGACTATTCCGTAAATAATATTCATTTTCTACTTACACGATTTTCGAATAATTTGTTGAAAAATCAAAGCAAATATTGTCTTATTTCTATCTAACTTTTCTAGCTCATGTTTTAGATTATTGTTTGTGAAAAATCTGGAATATGCTGCAATGGAACGGAATGTATTTGTAAAAGAAAGACACTAATTCTAACTATGTCTCTTTCATTTAGTACAGATTGGTTTAGGAGACGCTGGTTAGATTTTCGCAATGGACATAGTATATACCTAGTTTTTGCAATGACTTTTGCTAATTTTATAACAATTCAGTATAAGCTATTAATTGACACGGTTCCTTATTTGAGAGGGATTTTTGATAGTATCTGGATTTTTGCGGTATTGTTTGTCTTGATTTATGTTCCAGTAAGCATAGTACTAGGATATTGGCATAGGAAAAGTCAATGGAAAGTCGAACAGGATGCCTTGTTTAGGGAAAATAAGGTAGGCGCAATAATGTGGATGTATGTAATTGATCTAATTGAAGGTAAAGTAAGCGAAGAAGATAAGAAATTGATGAGAGAGGCCCTCCTTAGAATTACAAGAGGAGAAACAAGATTATACGGAACGAAGAAATTGTCAGATAAAGAAGGAAAAATAAGAGATAGTCATGACAAATAATTTGTGATGGCTTACTTGAATTAGAACCAAATTTTTTATTCCTGATGGAAGTTCATAAATGGATACTACATTGAATTGTATCCAACAAAAGATGTTTAAAGCGCATTATTTTCATTATACCCGTGGGAAGTTATTACGCCATTGTGACTTGCAGGAATTCTGAAAACGAGATAGAATCTGCTGTTAACTCATTGCTAAGGCAGACAATAAAACCGAGATACATAATTATTGTTGATGATGGGTCAACTGATAACACTCATAATATCCTGAAAGGACTAAAATTAAAAAATGATAAAATCCATGTAATTACAAATCCTGATTTAGGATATGATATTGGAAGGGTAGTGAAAAATTGGAATAATGCAATAAATCTTGCTAGGGATCTAAATTTGGAGGGTACAGATTATCACATGATAAGTACCGATGATACCCATTATGAAGAGTTCTACGCAGAGAAGATAATGCGCAATATGGACAGTGATAATAGAATAGCTGTTTCTTCAGGAAACTATGATGATAATAGTTATACTACTCCACATGGAGCAGGGAGGTTTGTCAGAAATTCTTTCTTTAATAATGTTCTCGGTCGGTACCCAGAGAAAATGGGATATGAATCTGTCATCTTACAAATGTCATTATATCATGGTTTTAAGAATGTAGTTAATAATGATGCACGATTTTCACATACAAGACAACTCGGAGCTAATCACCATTTTTACGAATTTGGTGCAAGCATGAGAACACTTGGATATCATCCACTTTTTGTGTTAGGCAGATTCATGCAATGTTTTTTGACAGGAAGGCCCATGGGAAGAATTGGAGCAATTCGCATGTTGTATTATTATCTGTCGTATAGGCCCAAGCAGCAGGGATATGATAGCATGTATGATCTAGAAATTAGAAAAGCGATAAGAATAAGACAAAAGACAAGGATAAAGCAAATATTCGGAATAAAAACTACTGAGGGGTAAAGAACTGCAGATCTTTTTAAATCGTTTAATAGTGTTGTTAATAAAGAAATAGTCATTTGTGTAATACTTTGAATGATGCTTCGAAAAATAAATGATATTTATATTTTATTTATGTTAATTTCATAGCATAAATGAGAGTAGTCTCTATAGTAGGGGCTCGACCCAATTTTGTAAAAATGGGACCAGTCCATAAAGCCCTAATTGGTTCAGGAATTGAACATCTGATAGCACATACAGGTCAACACTATGATTACGAAATGTCCGATGTCTTCTTTACCGACTTTGAACTTCCCAAACCAGATATTCATCTGGGTGTAGGATCAGGGAGTTCATGTTTCCAAATTGGAGAAATAATTAAACGTCTAGAACAAAAACTTATAGAAACAGAAATTGATCTTGTTCTTGTTTATGGTGACACTAATTCAACCTTAGCTGGCGCCATATGTGCAAACAAGTGTAATATAAAATTAGGACATATAGAGGCAGGATTGCGTAGTTATGATTCCACAATGCCTGAAGAAAATAATAGAATTTTAACAGATCATCTCAGTGATTATTTATTTGCTCCCACGAGAAATGCTGTGAATAACCTAAGAAGAGAAAAAATAAGAGGTAAAGTATTCTACACAGGAGATTTATCAGTTGAAATTATAGGCAAAATTAAAGTAATTTCAAAACAATCCAAAATACTTGACATTCTGAGTCTAAAATCAAGATCTTATTTGCTACTTACGATGCACAGGGCTGAAAATACCAGTTCACGGGATTATTTTATTCAGCTGTTAAATGCTTTCGAATCACTTGTTGATTATACAGTTGTATTTCCTATCCATCCTAGAACAAAGAAAATGTTTAAAACTTTTGGATTATTAGATAGACTTTTAAAATGCCCGAACGTTAAAATGTTACTCCCAGTAGGATATATAGATTTCATAGCATTGCTTCAAAATGCGTTAAAAGTCGTTACCGATTCAGGTGGAGTTCAAAAGGAATCATATTTACTAAAGATACCGTGTATTACAATGAGAAAGAATACAGAGTGGGTGGAAACTATCAAAGGACAATGGAATGTCCTTACAGGAGTTGATGGCAAGAAAATAGTTAATGCAGTCAGAAGCCCATCCCCAACTTCTAAATATTCTAAATCTGTATTCGGTAGTGGTAGGACATCGCAAGTCATTAGTGAACTTATTTCCAGTATTATTTAATAAAGTAATTCTCTTTTACTGGAAAATTTAGATATTATAACACATACGCACAAAATCTAGAGCCAATGCATCAAGCAAAAATTGAAAAAATTTTTCTCGTATCGTTTCTAAGCAAGGGATAGAGCAAAATTTTTGGTAATATATCCAGACATCTTAAGTGGAATAATAAAAGATTTTTACCAAAGCAAAAATCTTCATGCAACTTTACTTGGCTTCGGTCCACTTGAATAGAAAGATTACGCTATTTGTTTATTTTAAGGAACTCGATTTTTCGTTTTGCAACATATATCCGTTAAATCACTTTAGTGTATTTTCGCCAAGATGCAAAACCTCGTTTGTGTCCAACGGAACTAAACCGGACTGGTCTATAAGTTGTCCTCCAACGACATAGATTCTGTTATCAACCGGTACTGCTTTTAATCCCATTCGTCCGGTCGGTAGTGGTGCTTCAAACCTCCAGCTATTGGCTATTGGATCATATTTCTCGACACTATCATACACCTCTCCAACACCTTCTCCACCGAATACATAGATATTGCCGTTGAAAGTAGCCGCTGTGAATCCGCTTCTATTGACCAACATAGACTCACGAATCAGCCACGAGTCTGATTGTGGATCATACATTTCGTTCCTGTCAAAATTGGATAATGCTTCGTCCATATCCTCAGAAGGAACGCCATTCCCTAAAATTCTGCCACCAACAGCAAACAGTTTACCATCTATCACTGCCGACGAAAGATGGTGTCTTGCAGTTGGCATGGGTGATTTTGTAGTCCAAGTGTTAGTTTGAGGATCATATGCTTCATTAGTATCTACAGGAATTTGAGATGAATTCAATCCTCCAATTGCATATAATGTTCCGTTAATAAACTCTGCAGTTAATGCTCCCCTAGGCGATGGCAGAGGTTTGCCTTCTTCCCATTCATTTTTCTTTGGATCATAGATAAATAATTTGTCAGTTGGAGTTTTTCTTTCATGAAATCCCCCTACTACGTATATCTTGCCGTCATAGCTAGCGGCAGCAGTATGATCCAATGATGCAGGAATTTGAGCAATATTACTTTTAATCCATTCCTCTTTGACAATATCGTAAACTTCCAAGGTATCTTTTTGACTTCCTCCTGCAGCGATATCTTCTCCTCCTATCACATAGATCTTTTTATCAAGTAAGACAGCTGCAAGTTCATTCCTAGCAGTTGGCATATTTTCACCAATCTCCCAATACGATACACCAGAAGGGTCATTAGTTTCTAAAGACACTGTGACTGCGCCTATAGGGTTAGCATTCAAAAGAAAAACAACAAAAGCAAAAAATAAACTACAAAAAGCTAAGTCTAGAGAATGGTTCACGACATGCATATGAGATGATCACCAAATATCAGTCTTAATGTATTTTACTAATGAACAATCAATTTTATTTGGAATTCGGGTTATAACAGCTTCTGTCTCAATTTAGCCTATTTGAAAGAGAGCTACTAATGCTGACATTTTGGAGAAGTGACTGATACTGATCAAATTTATCTCTCCTTCGTTGAATTATCTGAAGAACCAAACTTAATAAATTTTCAGTTAAATATAATAAACTAATCGCTTATTGTGAAACTCAATCTTGACCTTCTTAAAGGTTCTTTTCACTGTGATATTATCTCTGGTATTGATAAGTCTAGGTCATGGGAACATAGCGCTTTCAGATGATACTTTCGTTAGGGATACAGATCTAAAAGTAGAATTGGTGGCTGAGGGTTTAAAGTCTCCTACAAGTATGGCATTTCTTGGTCCAGACGACATTTTAGTTTTAGAAAAGGAAGGTAAAGTGCAAAGAATTATTGGAAATGATATCTTGAGATATCCAGCGTTAGATATTATAAACAAAGTAAATAGCTCATATGAAAGAGGTCTGCTAGGCATTGCACTCCGTGCCGATGAGCAAGCAAGGGATGAGGGCAAAGATGATAACAGTAACATGAAAAATATCTACTTATACTATACTGAAAATGTAACTAATAAAGACGATGCGGATACCGATTGTTTGCTTGACCAATGTCAAATGATCGACTACATAGCAAACAGATTGTATAGGTATGATTTTAAAGACAGCAAGTTAGTAAATCCAAAACTGCTGCTAAGTATACCACTGAATGATAACAGTGATTATATCCATGTAGGAGGAGTAATTACAATCGGCCCGGACAATAATGTTTATTTGAGTACAGGTGATGGAAAAACATGCGGCAACTATGAAGAATGTCGAATTATCATAGAAGGAGGACCTCTAGACTCTCAAACAGCAAACATCAAAGACGGTGTCAATGCAAGTGGAAGAGGAGGGATTCTCTATTTTGAGGATGATGGAGGAAAAGTAGCTCATTCAAAAGGGATACTTGGAGAGTACTACCCACTAAATTTGTATTATGCTTATGGAATTCGTAACTCTTTTGGAATTGATTTTGATCCCATAACCGGTTATTTGTGGGACACAGAGAACGGTCCGGCATTTGGTGATGAGATAAATCTTGTAGAACCTGGATTTGACAGTGGTTGGGCCAAGATACAAGGAGTATGGCCCATTACAAACCACTCTCAGCTAGCTAATGATCCTCCTCCGGGTATAGAGAAGGGATATTTCCTTCCCGTAAAAAACAAATTGGGCAGTTATAATGACGTGGTATTTGATTTTGACGGTAAAGGAAAGTACAGCGAACCAGAATTTACATGGAATCATACCGTCGGTGTTACATCAATTAAATTTTTTGATTCTGACAAATATGGATCAGACTATAAAAACGATTTATTTGTAGGAACCTTTAATGGCGGCTTTATTTATCATTTTGACTTGACCAAAGACAGAAAGGAGCTTTTTCTTAAGGGAGAATTACTAGATAAGGTTGCAAATGATGACGAGGAATTGACCCAGGTAGTACTTGCTCGAGGTTTCGGGGGAATAACTGATTTGGAGGTTAGTCCAGATGGGTATCTTTACGTTGTATCAACAACCGAAGGAAAAATTTGGAGACTTGTGACATAGAACAAAAAAATACGCTGATCGAAATGACTTCCAATCCTCTGTATCATCTATTCACTTTATATCTACTACGTACCCATCTTATTCATTGCATAAGCAATTTCAGTAAATATCATATTCGCACATGTCAGACCGACATAATTTCCACATCTTTTTATTAAGAAGTCGATCGATCTGGTACAACTAGCCGGTAATTCTAACTAAACTCTGGAAAAAACTATTGACTATTGTGTTGTTTAATCTCTTAAAAGGTAACTTTCTTTAAGGAAAATTAAGAACTTAATCTACTGTGAGCTATCACCTGCAAGCTAGATTATTATAGAAAGATCTCAAGGATCAAATATATCTAATTTCATCAAACTTTAGATATTTTTCATCAGTGCAGATTCATATCAAAAAAAGCAAATAGTTATGGGGAATTTTCAAATTTCAGACCTCTTCAGTGCAAGATTTAAGTTAAGCTGCATAGAATATTTGGATTTGGATGGACAGACTTAGTATGTTCCCAATCTTGATTTTAGTTTCCTTTGCGTTACTGGCATATGCTTTTACTATTTCTGCATCTCAAGGCTTCCAAAATTATGTATTTGTTGAGAAATGGGGTTCAAGAGGATTAGACAATGGAAAATTTGATGTACCACATAGTATGGCCTTTGATAAATCCGGGAATGTCTATATAACTGACACGAATAATCACCGAGTACAAAAATTTTCCAGTAACGGGGAATTTATTAAAAAATGGGGAGCTAAGGGATCTGGTGATGGACAATTGATTAGGCCAGAAGGAATTGACGTAGATTCTATGGGAAACGTTTATGTTGCTGATACCGGGAATTCAAGGGTTCAGAAATTTTCCAGTGATGGGGAATTTATTAAAAAATGGGGGTCTAAGGGATCTGGTGATGGACAATTCTCAGAACATGCTCACGGTATTGCGATTGATTCTTTTGATAACGTTTACGTAACAGATAGATTCAATTACAACATACAAAAATTTTCCAGTGACGGGGAATTTATTAAAAAATGGGGGTCTAAGGGATCTGGTGATGGTCAGTTTGATGAACCTCACAGCAGCGCCATTGACTCATCAGGTCTTATATACGTATCAGACATGAATAATCATAGAATACAAATATTTTCCAGTGACGGGGAATTTATTAAAAAATGGGGATCTAAGGGATCTGGTGATGGACAATTTATTCTTCCACTTGGCATAGACATAGACTCCTCCAATGATATTTATGTTGTAGATCAAGGAACTTCTACTGTACAACAGTTTTCTAGCGATGGTATATTTATCTCAAAATTGAAAATTAATGAACCAGCAGAGGACCAACCATCAATTTTAGAGGATATTGAATTAGACAGATCTGATGACATATTTTTGACTGATAGAGGTCAACATAACATCATAAGGTATAATGTTGCACAATGATAGATGGGTGAACAATAACTTCCAAGTAATGTCAAAGTCTGTACCTAAAGTCGTGATAGCCGAGGATTTTTCATGTTAGTAACATATGTCTCATTTTTGCTCCTTTTATTGATGTTTTGGGCATCAACCCAACTTGGTTATTCATTATATTTTGGACATAACCTTAATATCACTACCTCTAGGGAACCTTCGTCTTTTATGGGAGGAGGATTAGCAGCTACAGAAAAAGGGAATGTGTATGTGGTGTGGATTGACGGAAACGGGGTATACTTTAGGTCAAGCCAAGACAACGGAAGTAAATTTGGTAATCCTGTTCTTTTAAGTAATATCAATATATCATTATCGCTGCAAATAGGGCCACAGATAGCTGCGACAGAAAAAGGGAATGTGTATGTGGTGTGGATTGACGGAAACGGGGTATACTTTAGGTCAAGCCAAGACAACGGAAGTAAATTTGGTACTCCAGTTCTTTTAAGTAATAAAGTAGCATCATCTCCTCAGATAGCTGCGACAGAAAAAGGGAATGTGTATGTGGTGTGGATTGACGGAAACGGGGTATACTTTAGGTCAAGCCAAGACAACGGAAGTAAATTTGGTACTCCAGTTCTTCTAAGTAATACCAAAAGAATGGCATCATCTCCTCAGATAGCTGCGACAGAAAAAGGGAATGTGTATGTGCTGTGGTCTGATAAGAACAATATGAGTGGAGACAGCGATATAATACTAAAAAGCAGTACAAACAACGGGGAGGAATTCGGCAGTAGTGATAGGTTAAGTAGAAAGAATGACATTTTATCTCTTTCTCCACACATTGCTGCGACAGAAAAAGGGAATGTGTATGTTGTGAGGGCTGATAGGAACAATATGAGTGGAGACAGCGATATAGTATTTAGAAGCAGTACAAGAAATGGGGAGGAATTTAGTCGTAATGTTTACCTAAACAGGGACCATGACGGTAACACGACATCTTTTTCTCCACAGATTGCTGCGACAGAAAAAGGGAATGTGTATGTTGTGTGGAGTGAGAACGATATACAATTTAAGGAAATCTTAGATAATGGTACTTGGTTTTCGGAAACAATATCTATGAACAACAGGATGTCGTTTGGATTTTCCCCGCAGGTAGCTGCGACAGAAAAAGGGAATGTGTACTTAGTATGGGTTGACCAAATCAATGCTACAAACAAACATCTACTCTTTAAAAGAATAAGCGAATCCTTCCCTTGATCGAAATTATTATATCCACTTGTGGAATGTATATATTACAATCTTATATTTCCATTTTTGAATATTCTAAAAATGCATATGATATCAAAAGTTCATTAACAAGACCTAAATAACACAAATTCCCTCATCACACTGAATTTTCCTTGAAGATACAATTACCTCTAATTGTTTTCCTTTTTATTACAATATTTGTCGTATCGTTTGGTGTTATTTTGTTCCAGCTTACGCTAACTAGGATCTTCTCAATCATATTGTGGTACGACTACGCTTTTATGGCAATATCTGTAGCATTTTTTGGTCTTGGAATTGGAGCCTTTACTGTGTATGCCTTCAAGGGTAAAATGAAAATTTCAAAAGAAAAATACGATAATGATGCTCTTTTATTCCTTCTGGAATAGTTCTGTCTACCGCTACATTTGCAATTTCAATTCCTATCTTTCTGTTTATCGTAGCATACGTCATCCCACCAAATACAACTTTCATTTATCTATTTTACCCAGCCTCATCAGTTCCGTTCTTTTTCGCTGGTATGTCTCTTGCATCAATGTATCTTTCAATGCCCAAAGAAATAAGCAAGTTGTATTTTGTGGATTTAGTTGGAGCAGCAATTGGCACACTTGCACTTGACCCTATGATGCAGAAACTAGGTGCAGAATCAACGCTACTTTCATTAGCTGTTATAATTAGCAGCTCCTCAATGTTTACTGCCCTAATCCTATTCAAGTCAATGCAGAGAAGATCAGAATCGGACGGTCAACAAAAAATAGATTTGATTGGAAGGAGAACAAAATTGTATGTAATTATTGTGGTTGGTGTCACTGCACTCTTGACAGTGACCAATACAACTGGATTCAATAGTATTATGTCTGTAGAACCTGGAGAAAACAAAATATTACATTACAGATTAGCAGATCCCTCTTTCCAGCACATAGGAACGCTATGGAACTCTTTTTCTAGAATTGATGTCACGCAACAACCATCCATGAAGGATGACACGGACATAGGCAGGAAGAAAGTCATTGCGTCAATACTAATAGATGCAGACGCGGATACACCCATTTATAGTTGGAATGGCTCTGTATCAGATTTAAAGTGGATCAAAGAGTATATGGATTTTTTGCCTTATGAAATGTCTGGGCAGAGGAAAATCAATAACACTTTGGTTATAGGCAGTGGAGGAGGAGGAGACGTTTTAGTAGGATTGGCAGGAGGCTCCAAAAATGTTACCGCAGTAGAGCTAAATCCATCAATAGTCACAATAGTAAAAAAATTCGGTAACTTAGCTGGAAATTTGTATGATCGAAAAGAAATAAATTTATTTATTGACGATGGCAGACGATTTGTAGCTTCAAGCGATTCAAAATATGACATGATAGTTATAAAACTTGTTGACTCGTGGGCTGCACAGCTTGCCGGGGGATACGCACTCTCAGAAAATTACCTCTATACTGTCGAAGCATTTAGACAATATCTTCAACACCTTGATGAAGAAAATGGAATGTTAGTGATGGTTAGGTGGAATATTGAATTACCCAGACTGATACCTCTTGTGGTTGAATCATTACTTCAGGAAGAAACAGGAAAAAGTATTGAAGAAATAAGTAAGCAGATAATAGTGGTTGAAGACCGTCCAGGATTGTATTTTGGATCTAATCAAGAGAGAACAATATTTCCTGTACTAGTAATTATAAAAAACAGTCCATTTGAAGATGATGAAATTAGTACGGTAAATGAGCGAGTAGAAAAAAATGACGCTAAAGTGGTCGCAATACCTGGTCAATACATACAACCGCCATACGATAAATTGCTATCGAGTAAAAATTCAGTAGAGAACAATTTAACTCAAGGTAGTTTGAGTAAAATTCATCCATTCGGCACGCCTAATTGGGAGCAAGCAGGCTTAGGATTGAAAATACCGACTGATGACTCTCCTTTCTATTTTGCAAAGGAACAGGTACCAAAGCAAATGGTGATACTTTTGGAAACAGTATTGATAGTATCTTCAGTTCTCGCCGCACTTTTGATATATTATTCAAGGATAAATAGAATTCAATCAAACGGTAGTGTAATATTTCATATTTTATTTGTAATATTCATTGGACTTGGGTTCATTTTTTTGGAAATTACATTTATTCAGAAATTTTTACTACTTCTTGGAACTCCGATATTGGCTTGACTGTTATCTTGTTTTCGATTCTGCTTTCAACAGGCATAGGGTCATATTTGAGTGGACGCCTATTTAATAAAAAGCCGTACAGAGCTATAGTTGTATCAATCCCTGTTTTAGTTAGCTTAATTGCATTTAGTTACGGTTTTCTGCAACAACTTATCACTTCTAATATAGGCTTAGATCTCCCGCAACGAATTGCGTTGACTTTTGCACTTTTATCACCTATCGGAATTGTCATGGGATTTCAATTTCCAAGCATCATCAGAGTTGCGTACTCTTTTTTTGGTATGGTTGACGAAAAGAGTAAATCGTACACTAGAAATGAGAGTAGGCTCGTCACTCTTCTATGGGGGGTTAATGTGATTGCCTCAGTAATTGGAACGGTACTTGCAGCCGTATCTTCTATGACCATAGGTTTTAGCGGGAACCTCCTAATTGCTGTTGGGCTATACTTAGCGGCCCTTTGTTCTGCAGTAATGGTTCAAAGGCAAGAACACTTAGTAAGTAGAGAGGATGGGAGTATATGGCAAATATAACTAAAGTGAAGAACAAACGCATCAACGCGATTCCTATTTGTTGATGCTCATACTTATTTTGTTATTAGGATTAGTAACAATCAGAAAAGACAAACATTTACATTTGTTAATTTGCTCTTACCTCAATAAATCTTCCAAACCCATAATTTTCGCCCATGTTCATAAAATTGTACCTTTCACTTTCCCTATCGATGAAAGTTGCTATTGTTCCAGAAGAATTATAATATAATGAAGCAATTGTTCTTTCTCTTTCATATTTTTGTACATAGTCCCTGTCTGTCAATCTGGTAAATAAATTTTGATCGGCCACTAGAATGAATTTGTTTGTCTGTAGTGGTTTTGTAAAATTATCATTGGGAATGTCAGTGTCTCTGAAAACAAAATCATTATTGAAAACATATTTTGGTATCCATACCAATGCACGCGTGCGATGACTTCCTATTAATGTTATACCATCATTGTTGTCCTGGTTATCGGTCTTTTTATTATGAAATTCTAATTCCTTAACAATATGCGAATACAGATCAATATAGGACGCGTTCAGATTTGATGTAATCAATGCGGTGGTACTCACAATTCCAGAAATTACAACTGTCAACACTATACCATATTCTACCAGATGCTTGATCTTCTGAAATTTGATGGTTTTTATCAAATTATCAATGAGCAAGCCTGATACAATACAAAGCGCAGGGAAAAGAATAATCCAGTGAAAATGAGTAACCCATCCTATGCCGTAAAGAAAGACAAGATATGGAAGTACCCACAGTAAGATAAAGTAGTCTTTTTTTACAACCGAGTAAATAACACCGGCTCCTCCCAGTAGTAGGATGATGGGATCAAATTCGAATATAAGGAGCATGGAAGTGCGTAGGTTCCTTATAGACTCTCTTACTGCCTGGTGCATTACGCCATCTATCCACTCGTTGAATTGACCAGCTGATATGGCATATGCTGGCCATATCATAGGAATTAAAATAACAGGTATTAACCATATTCCTAAGCGCCTAAGACGATTTTTTGTAGAGCCATTGTCTTTCTTTATTATGATAAATACTATCAGTGGGATCATGGTAAAGACTGGTACCTTTGTAAAGATAGCCAGTCCCAAAAATATGCCAGAAAGTATGATTAGTATATTATTTTTATTAATACCATTATTGTGACCATAGTCACTTCCAGATCTTTTTACATAATAAACTGCAAATAATATCGATAATAAAAGAAATGGTAGCAAAATTGAATCCAGAAATATTCCCCTCAACATCCAACCCAGCGGCATTACGGCAAATAAGGTAGCCGAAATAAAACCCACTTTCCTATTATATCTTGTGTCTGCTATCTTGTAAACTAGAAAAGTATCAAATACTGCAAGTATGCCCATCAAGACTCGGGGTACAAGGTAAAGCATTTCGATAGAATGTATATTGCTTGACGGATTAAGCGAATCTGGATAATTAATCAATGACAAGGCCGCGGCCAGAAAGAGTTGGCCAAAGTATGGATGATCATAAAGATAATCGTATGTAATTCTTGATTCCTGTGGACCAAGATTTTGCAGGACCTGCATAGCCCTACGCATATAATGGCCCTCGTCAACATGAAAGGCTGGAAACCCTACAGGATTCCAAATATGTATAAAGGTAGATAGCGTTAGAATAATTAATAACAAAAAAATAGATTGAGTCGATCTCTTTTTTTTAGAATAACCGCTGATTTGAGCCATATGTTCCTATCTCAAATTGATTTGTTACAAACTGTGTACAAATAATGATCAATAGTTTCCTTTAATGTCAATATGACCACGCCAATCCAGGCCGCGCATTTTTGCTACTTCCTTATAGACATCATCGAGTATGTTAGTGTATGGATAACTTTTAAAATCAGGAAGAGATGTATCTAGTTCAAAAATGCTATACAAAGTCGAATTACTATAAAGTTGTGAGACATATTTAACATGTTGTTTTTTGCTATTGCTCAAGAAGTGCGAACGCATTTCATTATCAGCTACAAGAAGAAATTTTTCAGTTTTTATTGGCTCTCCAATATAGTCTCTATTTTCCTCAAACCACTTGATATCCGTGTTGTTACCAAATACAAGACTTGGTACCCAGTAAAAGCTATATATGCCATTAGGGCCTACCAAGGTTACTCTTTGACTAGTGTTATTGGCGGCAGTATCATTATCAGATAATAATTGGTTAACGTTTGATACAAGTTTAAAATAAGAAATGCTTACATTTTGGGTTATTAACATTGTAGAGCACATAAAACCAAAAATGATTATGCTTGAAAAGATGGTTAGTTCTAAAGAATCCCTCAACCTTTTTTTGTGGACCTTTCTTAACAGCTCGGTTAGTAGTGTCGCTGCTACAATACAAAACGCTGGAAGTACTATAATTAGATGAAAGAAATAAACCCAATTTAAAAGATATAGGAAGATAAGGTATGGAAATGCCCACAGTAAAATAAGGTAATCCTTTTTTACAACAGAGTAAATAAGTCCGGCGCCAGCAAGTCCCAGCAAAACCGGATCCATTCTAAAAAATACATTTTTTATCTCATCTGGAAATGGTCTATCTGCTCTAGTTGCCTGCCAGAGAACTCCATTTAACCACTCATCAAATTGACCAGCAGATATGGCATATGCTGGCCATATCAGTGGAATTAAAATAACCGGTACTAACCATATTCCTAAGCGTTTAAGACGATTCATGGTACTGCCATTGCCGTTTTTTAAAATGACAAATACTATCAGGGGTATCATAGTAAATACTGGTATCTTTGTAAAGATAGCCAGTCCCAGAAATATCCCTGAAAGTATGATTAGTATGATATTTTTATTATTGGCATTATTATGATCATGGTCACTTCCAGACCTTTTTGCATAGTATACGGCGAATAATATCGATAATAAAAGAAATGGTAGTAGAATTGAATCCAGGTAAATTCTCCTGAGAAACCAAGTCGCAGGCATTACGGCAAATAAGGCAGCGGAAATAAAACCTACTTTCCTATTATATCTTGTATCTGCTATCTTGTAAACTAGAAAAGTATCAAATACTGCAAGTATGCCCATCAAGACTCGGGGTACAAGGTAAAGCATTTCGATAGAATGTATATTGCTTGAAGGATTAAGCGAATCTGGATAATTAATCAATGACAAGGCCGCGGCCAGAAAGAGTTGGCCAAAGTATGGATGATCGTATTTATAGATATAGATATTAGATGGTATCTGTGGACCGAGACCTTCTAAAACATATAGGGTTCTGTACATATAAATGCCTTCATCTTGTTCGAACACCGGAAACCCTACAGGATTCCAAATATGTATAAAGGCAGATAGCGCTAGAGGAATTAATATCAAAAATTTTGATCTAAAAAAAGAACTGTATGTAATATGGAAATTTACGCACACGTTCTTCATAAATTATTAGGGAACTTAAAAGCTCTTTCATCAAATGTATCGTTGTTGTGAATTTTAAATAAAAGGTACTTCCAAAAACCGTGGTTTTTGAGAGTGGAAAAAATTAACTCGAGTAGTCAAAATTGTATCTTCATATAGAGTATAAATCTCTTGAACCCGCTCAGATATCAGGCTGCTCTTAGATATGATGAATTAAATTTTAGGGCACCCTTCAAAGCAAATGAATATTCTCAAACTGTCGAAGGGTATTCATTTTGTTAATCACAATTTGTTTTTCTCATTCAATAATATTCTTTTATAGGATATCGATTCGTTTTTGTTTTGAGGTCTAAAAATATCTTTATTGTTTCATTTATTATCTGGTGTCCTTGCTAGGAAGGGGGTGACACGGAGCATCATCGCTTCCTGTTATTACCACGGGTCCCTCAGAGCTGTTACCTTCATGGACACTGGCCTGAAATTCCAAACTAATTCCGCCATTTACAATCTTAGGAACTACCCATAAGATACCCTCTGAATCTGTTTTAGCTGTAAAAGTCATAGGAGGGTTATGATCCGGTATTACTTTAGCAGTATAATCATTATTTCCTTTTAATCCCATAACAAGTATCCGTACGTCAACATCATCGTTTTCATAGATGGTACATTTTACATCCATATTCAGTCCATTCACATTCTGGTACGACAGTAATAAGACCAACATTGGAGTAAGTACAAGTAAAAACGAGTATACGATAAGCACGTTTACGGTTTTATACATGGTAGATATTACATAATTAGAAATAAGTTTCCGTTATTAACTGATCGCAGGCTAGCATAGGTCTTCGCTAATTAGAGTTATTTGCTCTATCCGTGTCTTCGAGGACTTTTCAGCTTGGACCTACTTTTTTCTTAAATTGGAATAAACTCTCGTGAATGAATCATTCATTTAAAAACAGGAAGAATTCTTGGGAGAACTAATGATGATGGCTTATCGAGTATGGCATAAATGTCGGGCCCTGTATGAAAAGTTTCGTTAGTTCGGCTAAATCTAAATTTAGCTTGATTACACTATGGAAGAGCTAGTCACTAATTGGGATCATTACGCTTCAATTGAAAATAAATATCAATTAAATCAAATATGACCTTATCCACAATCAAAGTAATGAAATCACGTAACGCCCCTCGTTTTGGAGTATTGCTTGGGTGGACAATATTGCGTGAGTCATGGAGAGCTCTAACTCAAACTAATATGGATTTTCCAGAAGTGTTTGAAGATTACGAAAAGTATCACTCCACTGTTAACACAGGTAATTTGTCAAGGGCTAAACTAGTAGAGGACTGGATTGAACCTAATACGACGGTTCTAGATGTTGGGGTTGGTGATGGAATAGTTTCAGAATATCTGATAAAGAATAAACAAGTGAACGTAACTGGACTTGACATTTCAGCTACCGCATGCGAAAAGGCAAGACAACTTGGAATACAAACAGAAATACGCGATATCACTAATGGGTTGGGTCTTACCAATGATACTCCATATGATTACATATTATTGCTCGAAGTAATTGAACACACCGCATATCCCCAAAGAATTTTGATTGATGCAGTAAATCATGCAAAAAAAGGTGTAATAGTAACAATTCCCAATAGCGCCTACATAAAATGGCGTATTCAAATGTTAAGAGGCTATATCCCAAGACAGTCTTTTACGCATTTGCACTTCTGGTCTGTAAAGGACTTTGAGCTCTTTTGTAAAAAAACAAATATTCGAATCCTAGAATTCAGGACTTTTCTACCCAATCATTTGATGAGATTCAAAAATCTGTTGGCGTGGCAACAATGCTGGTTGTTATCTCCAAAAAGGACGAAAACTTAGTCATATCTATAGAGGATCAGTTACTCTATTACAGGATACAATATATTATGGGAATGAGGCGCACTTCATACACTTGGAATAAATTTCAATTGTGGTGCAGTCAATTTTATATTATTTTAAGATACCAAGATCTTTATAAATTTCAGATAGTCGAGAGGCTACATTCACGGCATCATGCTCAGGTGGTAAACCCTGACGAAATTGTAACTTAAAATCCAATACTCTGAGACCTGATGCAAGTGCTTGTAGGGCAGTACTACTAAGATTCTCTAAAACAGTATCATTAACATATCTGATATCTACATATGTACTGTATGATTTTATGAGGTCCGGAATGTCCGCATACATCACTGGATTCTTGGTTCTATCATGCACTTCAATATTGAGATTTATGTGGTTCTTATTACAATAGTCAAGCGCCCACTGTATGTTTGTGACCTCTGAATTAATAGTAAATGCATCCTTCAGTTCTCCATTTTCTATAAAGCGAGGTCTAAAATGTTCCGTATCAATAGGAATCGGAATATGGATTCCGTTTCTCACCAATGATAACAAATCAGGAGTAGATACACATACTGCATCAGCTGACTTCTGAGCCTTCATATGTCCAATCTTTTTCCTATACAACCTCTTTAGTTTAATTATAGTGTCTGATAACCATGATCGATGTGGAAGCTCTTGTTTATTTAATCCGCGAATATCTGTCCCATGAAAATGCAGAATGATCTTCTTTGAATGGTGGAATTTCTTGCGTAGTTTAAACAGTATGTCAATGTATGCATGGACATGTATTACATCAGCTGGTTCACATTCATCCATACATCTGTCCATAAATTCGCTGCCCCTAACATTGATCATGTAATCTTTATAGAAGTTATAGATTCCGTATTTGTCTCCAACATCCATGTTCCATATTACCTTCGAATCATGTCCTTGCAATCGTTGATATTTTGCATAGATACATGCGACACCGGCTGCATCGAGTATGTGCAGTATCCGCATATTCTAATGAATTATTGTATCATATTATAATCTATTACATCCATTGATTAACATATAATATACATTTAGATGAATTTAAGAACTAATTTTATACGAGCAACTCAAATAAATGAATCTTGAACAGTTAACCTTAACCCTTTGTCTATATCGATAGTTGGTCTCCAGTTAAATGTCTTGGAAACTTTAGTTATATCGGCCCTCATATCAGGAATGTCCGTTACGGGTGTTTTGGAAGATTGAACAGTTATTTTCTTGTCAAGTAATTTAGCCAGACTCTGTGCAACTTCTTTAAGACTATAGCTCTTTCCATAGCCTACGTTGTAGAAATTATATCCATTTGGGAATTGATGCAATATTGTTTGTAGAAGGTTTACGAAATCAGTAACAAAAAGAAAGTCCCTCTTTGTATTTTCCCCAGAAAGTACAACTTTTCCATTTTTCATGATTTGTCTAATAACAGACGGGATAAAAGAACGATACCTAGAATTAGGACCATACACATAAAATGGACGCAGTATCACAATATTAATTCCAAAGTCATGCGAATAATTTTCACATAGTTCTTCAGCGAGTAATTTGCTCTTGTTGTAAGGAGAATGAGGCTTTACAATATGTATCTCATCAATAGGAAGGTATTGGGGTTGACCATAGACATAAGTACTGACGTAAATAAATTTTTTAATGTTCCTAATTCTCGCAAATTCAAGTAGGTTTAAAGTTCCCAAAATATTAGTATGGTAAGTTTCATAAGGATTTTTCACTGAATTTAGAATAGATGTCTTTGCAGCGAGATGTATCACTGCCTCCACATCAGCAATAGTTAGTATCTGATCAATATTAGTTACATCTAGTTTATGATGTTCTTTACTATTGGTAACAACTCTGATTCCAATTTCCCTTAAACGCTTACATAAATGTCTTCCAACAAATCCTTTACTTCCAGTAACAAGTACTTTATTGATTTTCATAACATGATGACTTGTGCTAATAGAGCCATAACTCTGACTTGTAGTTTTTATACCAATCTATCAATAGAGCAAGACCTCTTTCAAATGGTATTTGCGGTTTGAATTTTAACAATTTCTTGGCTTTTGAAATGTCTGCAAGAAGCCTTTGCACCTCAACTGGTCTAGGCGCAACATGGATAGCCCTTAATTTTTTGTCATGTGCACCATGTTTAATCACTAAATCTGCAATCTTGTTTATTGATATCTCCTTACCACTACCAAAGTTAATACCATTTTTTCCTGGGTTACCTCTAGACTTTAAGACTCTATCATATGCAGATACAGCATCTTTCACAAACATGTAATCCCTTGTTTGCTTACCGTCGCCATAAATGATTGGGGGTTTATTCTGCAGTACTCTGTTTATGAAAATTGCTATCACCCCACCATAACCAGTATCTTTTTGTCTGGGACCAAAAAAATTGAAACATCGAATTATGTCAACGCCAAGATCATACGTTTCGTTATAGGTGTAGCATAATCTATCGGCTGCAATTTTGCTTACACCATATGGGTGTTTTGCAGATAAGGGGTGCAGCTCATCCATGGGAGCATATTCTGCAGAACCATAGACTTCACTTGTCGATGAATACAGTATCTTGTTTATATCATTCATTCTGGCAAATTCCAAAATTTTCAAAGTACCACCGAGATTAATTTTGAAAGTTTCTTCGGGATTTACAATTGATCTATCGACATGAATCTGTGCTGCAAGATGAATTATGGCATCAAAATCATTTGGTAGTTTAGAATATATATCATTTAGGGCTATATCTCCGCGAATAAATTTAAAATTCTTCTTGTGTAGAAGAGTACGTATATTGTTAAGGTTCCCGTTCATTAAATTATCAATTCCGTATACAAGGTGCTTATCAAGAACATATTTTTCAGACAGGTGGCTTCCTAAGAAACCCGCGGCACCAGTTATGAGTATTTTCATAAGGCTACTACCGCTCCTATCTTAAAGGTGAACCATTTCATTTAATTTGCAGTAATACCTGTCTCTTTTAAAAATGTAATATTCTTAAAAATGGCACAATTTGTAAAATTTTTTATGTTGAGAATTAGTTATCTATATCTCAGTAAATTCTAATAATTGGAATGATAAATCAGAATGTGTATCAAGACTTTGCTTTCGACTTTGTGCTACTATAACTACAGGATGATAGAATGAGAATACTTCACTTGTCAGATGACGGACTTCCTGATTGGAGGGTCGAAAAAGCTGCATTGACTGCAAAGAAAAATGAACACGAAGTATTTTTTGGAGGACGCTTGAGCCACAAAACTCACGCTAATGTATTTTCACAAGTATATCAAATTAAGTGGAGTGCGGCTGCCATGATAGGCATTCCGTACTATTATCATCGCGTTAAGAAACAAATTGAGAAATTGGTAGAACTAGTCAGACCTGATATTGTACATTCGCACAATATTGGGTCTGCAAAGGTATCCCATGAACTTGGTCTGCCTGTCGTATTTGATGATCATGAATACTTTGGAATGCTTTCTTTAGTTAATGCTGAAAATATGAAATTTCACAATAGCACTCAATCCGGCTCAGGACTTGGCAGAACCATTCATGGTATCAAATTATCATTTATTTCACGACAGAGCATTTCTAACTGGACAAAATGGGAGAGAGAATTAGTTTCTTCAGTGCCCACAATAACTGTTTCAGAACAGATTGCAAATGATTTAAAGAAAGTGAGAGACGGGAGGACAAAGGACATATTCGTAGTACCTAACTTTCCCCTGGAAGCAGAAACAACCGAGTTTATGGATCCTCAATACCATCAGAATTTGTCATCTGTTTATGCGGGAGGCGATAGTAAACATAAACAGGTTACTAATAGAGATATCTCTGGTCTTACCAAACTTTTTATGAGCCACGACATCGGGAATTTGACAATAATAGGTTGGGAAGCGGAGTCGTCAGAAAAATTCAAGGCAACCGGATTTCTTCCAAGAAAAAAGATGTTCTTTGAGATGATCCAAAATTCAATTGGACTGATTCCTTGGAAGAAACACTGGTCCCATCCCTTTTTAAACCCAAACAAGGCGTACGAGTATGCACATGCAGGCTTATTTGTCATGTTAACATCAGATTTAACTTCCGTGATTCATACTTTGGGAGAGAATTGTTTAACCTTTGAAAACTACTATGATCTGGCTTTAAAATTACATTATTTTAAGACAAACATGGATGAATTATACAAGAAAAGACTCAAAGTATTCAATTATGCTAGACAGAATTTAGTCTGGGAAAAATATGAAAAAAACATTCTTAGCGCATATAATTCCGTTTAAATGAGGTATATACCTAGTTTAATAACAAGTATTAAGCACAAAGAGTAATGCAGATCCTAGACGAAAATAGTCAAGTTTATTTTAATTTCATAAATTCACTAGATTCTAATATAACTAAAAAATGCTATCGGTTTTGTCTACTAAAATTTTTGAACCATTGGAAGTTGGATTTAATTTCTTTCTTGAACTTACCGCAACAAGATATCTCTGACTTGCTACTGAAATTTTTAGTAGGACAAAAAATCTCGAGACAATACAAGAACATGATATTTTCGTCTGTGAAACATGTATGTGAGATGAATGATATTATTTTAAATTGGAAAAAAGTAAAAAAATTTGTAAACACAGAAAAAACTGATAATCAGATTCATGGTAAAGATAGAGGATATACACATGAAGAAATTCAAAAAATACTAAATTTCAGTGAACAAAGGATAAAGGCTGTCTTTTTGATCTTGGCGTCTACTGGCATTAGGGCCGGTGTTCTACGATCTTTACGCGTAGGGGATCTTGAGAAAATAAACAATCTTTATAAGATAACAGTATACTCCGGCGATAAAGAAGAGTACTTTACTTTTTGCACTCCAGAAACTGCCAAAGAAATTGATGTTTACCTTGATTTTAGAAAAAGGCATGGTGAAAAGATTAACGCTAACTCTTATCTAATAGTAAAAAAATTTGATGTAGATCTTATGGGCGAAAAAATAACGGGAAAGCAATTTAGTCCCACTGCAATACAAGGAATGTTAGGAGACTGGATTATTAATTCTGGCATAAGAGAAATTGATCATGTCAATCAGTTCAAAAGAAAAGAAGTTCCCAGACTACATGGTTTTCGCAAGTTTTTCACTACTCAATTAATCAATGCTAAAGTTAATCCTGAGATCAGGGAGATGTTATTAGGTCATAGAATAGGATTAGCATCTTGCTATTATAGGCCTACGGTTGAAGAAATGTTCGAAGAATATAGTAAAGCAATTGATAACCTAACTATAGATCCTGCAAACAGACTACAAAGAAAAGTTGAAACTCTTACAATTGAAAAAAGCAGGCTAGATAATTTAGAATCGAAGATACAACAATTACAAGAAAAAACATTTGGAAAGATAAAATAATTAATCATTTATTTTAGATATACATTTATCGCAATATCTTTCTATCATAGTCTCTTCTAGTTTGTATTTTAAAATCTTAGTTGCTGGTGATCCGCTGCTCCTTGATTAATTTCCTCTTCAGTTGGTTGCATTTTACTTACTTCCGGTTGATCTGCACCACCGAGATTTATCTTGTATTCTTTTTTTGGTTCAAAATAACTGATGTAAAATAGTAACAAATTACTTGTTTATAAAACCGGAGATTTTTGAATATATTTTCTTTATTTGATTATTAAAGACCTCTCAACAGTCAGACGACCTACGGGTGGTTTATTCATTCATTCATTCATTCTTTGTTCGTATGCTTTAACCTGTTCCCTGACCTTTTGACGCAACCAATCAATGGGAATAGGTTTTTCGATGAATAAATCTATAATTCCCTCTTTCGTATACTTTTGAAATACTTCATCTTCTTTAACTTCGTAAGCGCTAACTAGTATCGTTCTAACATTTGAATTCAGCATTTTGATCTTTTTTAGTAGATCTAATCCATTCAGATTTGGCATTCTCAAGTCAGAAATAACGAGAGCATAATCTTTTTTATTTTCAATAAAATGCTCCAAGGCAGTTACGGGATTGTTAAAACAAACAACTGAGATTCCATCAATTTTGCCATATATAGCGTCTTGATACAGCTGGGTAATATCAAGCTCGTCATCTACGATACTAACAATCCTATTGTTAGTCGGCATCTAGTTACCGCCTAGACTCCCAGGTCCCAATTCCCATACCGGAATCTGAAACTCCTCTAAACTAAATAAAGTTTCCATGATTTTAAATGCAAGTTTTTTTTATTTTTATTGCATTGAAAAAATTACAACCGAATTTATATGATACATATCAATCAATCTAGTTGACAAGCTTTAATACCATGTTTTCAATTTTCTCAAGTAAGACCGGCTTGATCAAAACTGAAATGTTTTTGTCTTTAAAGAAAGGATCATTGAATATCTCTCTACGAAGCGGTTCATATCCGGTTATGAAAAGTACAGGAGATGAAGGATGTTTTGTTAAAATTCTAATCGCTGCGCCAAGGCCATCCCTGCTTCCAGCAAGCCTATGGTCAATCAAGGAAATATCTGGTACAAATTTATCAAAATCTGATATAACGTTATCTGCATTGAGAGAACTACATACTACATCAAGACCTCTATTGGTCAGATAATCCCCGAAAAGGGTTAGAATATCCTCTTCATCTTCTATAATCCCAATTTTTAATTTGCTGTTGTTTTGCGGAGCCATTATGAACATCTGGGGCTTGGAGTTAATATGAACAACATAGTTTAAAAGTCGCTTAGGCACGGAAGAGTTTTACGTAATTGGTGTTTGGTGGGCCACGAAAGACCCACCCAGTTGTAACGTATTACGAGTTCTGTAATCTTATTATGCTCAACATTTAATAAAACGGTTTAAACGACTGGCAAGAGATGTGAGTAACTACAATCCCTCACCGGTTATGAACCGTAAATAAATTGGGTCAATAAAGAATAAAAAATTTTCTACAAGGCTTGTAACTTATCTAGAATCTCATTAATCATTAATGCTTCATGAGTTAGTTTTTTATGTTTCTTGAGAATTCTGTGCTTAAGACTCCTCAAATAACTTCTATCATAGTGTTTTATATCATCTTTTTTGAGATCTTGCATGAATTTTAATTCCGCTCACTGAAGGAGTTAAGGAAGTAAAAATTAACAATTGATGGGAGGAAGTTAATTTGATTCTATAATCAAGAAACAACCCCACTAAATGTTTTAGGCGTTATAATTACAGGTACTACAAACTATAAAACGGCTTGCGTAGAAGGTTATAAGAATTTATGAATTAGTAAAGTTCTTTTCTATCTAAACTCTAAATTGTTCTGTTAAATTTCATTATTTCTCTTAATTGAAGTTTCTAGATCCAAAAATGTTGAATTCTAGTACAATACACTGGTGGGATTATGACCTTTAGACAAAGTTATCCCACCAGTTGAGTTTTGCGTTATTTAATTATACATAACAAACTATAAAATGATTAAAACTTAAGACAATTTACTTTATGTTGTAACCTTTCAAACCTAGCCTTACAGACCTGATAAAAAATCCAATCTAGAATTCTTAATTCACTATGCAATAGATCGGCTTCTATTAAAGAATTCATTTGGTTTATTTTATCTATCGAGGAAGATCCGCAGAATTAAGTACGCGGCTGTTACTAGAGCGAGAACCAGAATCAGATCCAGAACCTTTTTCAAGTTTAAGGGAAGAATGTGAAACATGGATAGAAATTATATGATAGAATGATTCTTATAATTTTGCTTTATGCGATAGGAATATCAATTGAAATCAAAGAAAAGAGGAAAAAGAAAAAGGAATTAGAATATCAGTGCATGTTTACACTATTGATAAAGAGACAGCAATCAGTGAAGCAATTACAACATATTTAGAAACTAAGCAAAAATGTGAAAGGGAAAAGATACAAGTAGCACCAATGGACGTGATAAGTAAGTAAATGGTTGAAAATAAAGAAGAGAAAAAAATCTCAAATTTAAGGCCATCTGATAAGAGGGAAACACAGAGAAAATCACTAAAAGAAAAAGAAATGGAAGAAGCCATCCAACATGAATTACTAGTTGCACCAAAAATATACTATGAAGATAACGATGTAAATGATATTCACATATGGTTAGACGCATTAGAAAATTACTCTACAATATACATTGGCCCATTTATCAGTAAGGATGGCAAGGGTAGCCATATTGGATTAAGATATACAATTGATAGTTCTAAAGACGCTAAGGCTAAGATTTCAAATGATCCGAAAGATGAAATTATATCGGATTGGTTGATTGGCAAATTTCAGAAAATTAAAGTGAACCACAATAAGCTAAACACCGGTATAATAATTGAAAAGATTTCTGGTGTCAAGGGCGTTGATGATAAGGTTGAAAAAAGCCTATACATTCCAATAGAAAGAATATTCCATATTGTTACTAATGAAAATCCATATAATAAATTTGTAATTGAAAAATAGTTGACTTCATTCCAATAGCACCAATGGAATTGATTGAAAAGAAATGACATGTCATGACCTGTCGAAATGGACTGTGATATCCTTAACATTGACGGCTGCGACATTAATCGTTGGACTTGTAATTTTGGTGACAAAGTAAATGACTAATATTTTTTATAATAAAATAGGTCAACATTATCTAATAACTAAACTTCATATAAAACTAGCGCCGAATAGTTGACGTCTGATTTTTGTCCAGTGCCCTCCAAAGGTTTGGCTGCAGAGGAAAATTTAATGTCAATAAGTCTGAATGTGCTGCCGTGCTGCTTTGTCATGTCTTCAATAAATTTATCAATATTTTGGGTCACTGAACCTAAAATGTCTGATTCAAAACCTATTGTCCCTAACATATGGAACTTAAACATTTAAAGGATAAATACTTTATTTGTCAGGTCCCTCTCCTTTCCAAGATTTATGCTTTAAATTGATTAATTCACGATATACCATTGTGGGTCGAACAATACCATCTTTCCGAATTGCAACAGAAATCGAAAGAAGAAAATGGACTTCATTTAGGCAAGCATTAGACAAGAAGGATAGAAAAATGTTTGATCAAATGTTTTCCTATTCACGATTGTATAATTCGGCAGGTGTGAATGCTTGCAGACCTGTCATAGTGCATCCAATTCTTATGTCGATTATATTTGAGCATTACAAGCAATTAAAAAAATTGGAACTAACACAGCAAGACCGTAAACATTAGAACGAATGGGTTTCTTTATGACAATCACAAGGACATTCTGCTACCTGTTTAACTGAATCTTCAGTAGAATTCTCATGATCACATTTAGGACATTTCATTTTATTATTTCACCCATTACTAGTATCATATAAAATTTCCTACCATACTGAAGGAATTTAATGAAATATTATCTAATGAATTAGAAGAAAGAAGAAATAATAAGAATAAATAAACATGTTTGAATTCTCTACTTTTGTAATAATATTAACAGGTGTTTGTTTTATGATATCTTATCGGGGACGTGTTCTGAGCAGTATCTTTCTATAAGTGTAATATCTTCCAGTTCATATTTTAAAATCTTAGTAGGTATTTTGCCACACGTATGACATAAACCACCTGCAATCTGCCTAATCATCCTTTGTTTTAAGAATGGTGAATAATTAGAGTTTAAGATCAAATTCAATTTATTTAATTTATCCTCTGGTATAACAATTGGTTCAATTGTTGGTTTAGGTTTAGGTTTCTTATTATCATTCATTTATCAAAAAAAGAGAAAATCATTTTATTTTATTTTTAGTTGTTTGTTATGTGATATAGGATAATTATCTTTTAATTTCTTCTTTGCTGTTAGTTTCTGCTGTACTTTCATCGAGTGCTTTAACCATGTCATCTAAAAATGCTTTTAGTGCCACTCTGTGTTCTTTATTATTATAATATTTATTGATCATTACGGCCTTGGTTTCTTTATCTTCTATCCATCCAAATATTTTATTTAATACATCTAACTTCAATTGTTCTTGTTCTTGTTTGTCGTTGTTATTATTATCTGTAGACATTTTCTATTTAATATTATATCCTTTCAAACTTAATGCGTCAGGTAACGATATTCGAGGTAAGAAAGGTAATCAGGTAACGATATTAGATGATAATTCAATTGTTAGGTAGAGAATTTGGTGTTTGGTGGGCCACGAAAGACCCACCCAAGCGTATCGTCTGTTATGAGTTCTGTAATCTTATTATGCTCAACATTTAATAAAAAGGTTTTAATTTTAAATCGGAAACTGGTGCGAGGGTTCAGGGCTTCCAATTTGTGGAAACAACCAGTATAATCCCTCCACCAGTCCGATACCTTGCCTAAAATTCCAAATCAAATGCTCTATAAATAATTTTCTAAGTTAAATCATGGGATTGGCTGGGAATCGTCTTTATTATTCACGAATAAAACCATCTAATTTTTTTAAATGGTAATTGTACACTTACCGAGTTAATTTTAATATGATTATCGCTGTTTGATAATTAAATTACATCTAGTTTTTATTCACAAGGTTTAACGCAGCACTTTCTATTTTATCTAATTTTACTGGCTTTACTAAGACCTGAATATTCTTGCCATAAAAAATAGAGTTTTTTGAAATCTCTTTATGTAGAAGTTCGTACGCTGTGATGAATAATATGGATGCCGAAGGCCACTTATTTAATATTTCAATTGCTATATCGATTCCGTTTTTATTACCTGGTAATCTATAGTCGATTAAATATATGTCAGGATTTATCTTATCAATCTCTTTAATCATATCTTCACCGCTTAGAAATGTCGTGATTACTTCATGTCCCTTACTTGCAAGGTAATCCTTGTAAAGGATTAAAATATCTTCTTCATCTTCAACAATCATTATTTTTAATTTTTTCATATTATTATCACCGATGACTATAAACTTAGTTATAAAAATCTGAAAGCGTTGTTTGCTTTCCTTTATTGCTTTGTTTTCGACCACTGAAGTTAAACCTAGTCTCCAATTCTAATTGTCGATTTATTTTTGCAATATCTACGTTTTCAAACGATAATTTTTCCATATCCATATTTTGTCGAAACATTTCTACAGTTCCAGGTCCCATTCTTGTTCTGCATAGGCATTACAATTTGGACAATCAAATGCTGATTTACGAAATTCGGGATTAGTGTATGGTATCAACGCGGCTAAAATATATTTTAAATCTCATTAATATTTAGCCTTAGCGTCATAATAGCACCAATAATACTATTAATTTCTGAAAGTCTCAATTAACTTATTTAGTGTCAAAAAGCGCCAATCCGATACCATAAAATCACAAAATATTTTGAAAATAGCACATATAACGACATAAACCCAAAAAATGTCCGTAAAGAGGACAACTTGAGCATATAATATGGCCGATAACAGAGGTATAAGGGCTCAAGATTTAGTGCAATAAAGTGCACAAAAATTAACTTTTTCTTTTATTCTATTTCACAAACTTGAATGTCTTTACAATCTGTTCAAAATAAGGTAGATACCTGTTGTAGTCATTTGCATTAGCAATATAATATAAGTAATAGGCTTTATCATGGTGCATTACAAGGTAACTTATCGAATTAATGCTACTCGTTACATTTTTCATAGGACTATTTTTTCCTACATCTGTTCCATTTATGAATACCTTAATTGCTCTTTCTCCCCCTATAGAAGCATTTTCGTATTTTGGATCATAGTTCTCATCAAAACTTAAGTGTTTGACATATGTCTCGAGCGAGGCATTTTTTTTATGAAAATCATCATCTAGACCTAATTCTACCAGAATTCCGTGTTGAATTACGTTAAGCAGAGAGGCAGAAGCGTTGTCTGCGATAAGAAGATCTGCAAATTCATTTGGGGTTAATATTATGCTATTATCAATGAGAAAATTTTCTCTGTAAACCCAGCCATTAGGCACTTGAACTGAAAAATACGGGCTTACCGCGTTTTGTTGAGCATAAATGCAAGCAACAGGTAAAAAAAGAAACACAATTCCTATTGCTATAGGTATGACTAATTTCGTAGCCTTCTGTTTATGGGAACGGATAATAAACCTTTAGCAGTTCGGACGAACCTTAGCCACTTTACTTTGACTATCTATTTTATTATCACTAACTATCACTTTCGGTGGCAATTTTTCGTATAACGGTATTTTTATGTTCAATAAATGATAAAAATCTTAAAACCTATGGGAGAATAAATCAGTTGAATAAAAAACTGATTTATTTATCGAGTACCAAAATAGCGTCACAAAGTGCCATAAATTGAGCACGGGAAAAAAAGCATTTGTTGAAATATCGCATATTTGTGTCATTAGCGTTCATTTTTAATATCATTTTTTATCCAATCTTCTGCTGAATTTACTGTTAATACATTAGTTTTCGAAGGCATGAGGTATTAACTAAATTATTCTCTGTTCATGATCTTTCTCCACAAGATCCTATCTTCCTCTATTATAATCGACTTGTATCGATAAAACGTTCGCCTCTTCAGTCCTAATTCATTCATGATTTCCTTATTAGATTTAGAACACTCTAATAGGTTTCTAACTTTATGCTTCCTTAGTTGCATTTGATAGTTGCCTCTTTTATCGCCACCTCTTGATCTCATTTTATTATCTTACCTACCGCCAAATTTTGTACTATCTAATAAAGTCCAATATAATAGGAACAAAAAATACTGCCTATAACTGCCAATTAAGTCACCAAAAAAATAGTGCCACAATCTGCAATATACATTAACATTATAAATTACCCCGAATCTCTGCTTACGTTTCATCTGGCCCATTTTCTAGACTATTTTATACTCCTTTTTAACTTAAAAGATTTCTTATTTTTGTTACTTGTTTTATTATTATTACCAGAGTTATTATCGTTCTCTTTTACTAATAACACAATCATTTCGTTTTTACCACTAGTATCTAGTAGTTTAACTAAATTCTTTCTCTTCATTTGACTGATTCACCTGATTCACCTGATTCATCTTGGGAGGTCGATAAGTCTAAAGGGCTACTTTATCATCAGTTTCGATATTTGAACCAGTAATTTCATGCGTATTTTGTATTAATTTCTCTTCATTTTCTCCTATTTCATAGTCGGTAGGTGTCCTGAATGTCAATGCGCTTTCTATATGTGCGTCAGGTGCGTCAGGTGCGTCAGGTGCGTCAGTCACTAATCTCGTCTCTATTGCCTTTGGTTCACCGTATAATTTTCCTACCTTTAGAATATAGTCATTAAAGATAAGCACATTACCGTTTTCTTTATGTCTTTTCTCTGCACCGAACTTATCGCAAATCATCTTTGTGATTACATTTCTGTAGATATTATCATAATCTGAACTATGAAAGACATTGGGTTTTGATGCGTCTCCATCTCCGTCAAGGGATTCTACTATGGAGATCCACATTTGTCCTGTTCCTATTTCCTTTCCATATTGGGATATAGTGTTTGTAACAATCGGATATATCATGGCCTCTAGTGAATTTTTCTTCCTTTCATTTTTCATATTAAGGAAATGTTGTAATGCAGTTTCTACCTCCTTAAGAGTCTCTTTTGATGTTCCTAATCCGTAATATAGTTGTAAAATTGGCTTACATCGATAATATATTATGGATTAAATATAGCTCGATATCCTCAACACAAAATGAGGATCTTGAGAATTAGGTTTAAATATTTCAAACTAAAAATCGACATACATGATGAGATTTTTATCTTTATTCTTTATAACAATACTTATTTCGTTATTCTCTATGACAACTCCATTTGTTTTTACTGATTCTTCTAGACCGATTTTAATTAAAGTATACGGCGGTGATGATGATGGCGGTGATGATGATGGGGGTGATGATGATGGTAGTGATGATGACCGTAGTTCAAGGAGAACCTTCAATTTCAATAATGATGATCGTAACTTGAAAAGATTATTGGATTTGTTATTACAAGATCGTGCTAATGATGACAACTTAGTACCAGACGCTGAGCCAAAGACATACAATGGTTTTGGCCTTGAAGATGATGAAGATAAGAGTAACAAAGATTTTAATATTGCAACCGCAGGCGATTTTGGATGTTCGACAAATGCGAAAAAAACCGTTAATAACATGGAAGATAAAAAACCCGAACTTGTGTTACCTTTAGGGGACCTTTCATATCAAACTACTGCAAATTGTTGGTTTGATATGATGATCCCACTTAAAGGTAAAATCATGATGACTTTCGGATATCATGATGTGGAAGATGGAGCATCAAAAATGGACCAGTATATCAATGGTTTTGAAATTGACAAACATTACTATTCATATGATTACAGGAAAGTACATATTCTCGTGATGGCTTCAGAATCTAAATTTGAAAATGGTTCTGACCAATACAAATTTGTAAAACAAGATTTGGAAAAAGCCTCTAAGGATAAGAATATTGATTGGATAATAGTAACTATCTATAGACCCCTTTATTCATCGCCATCAAAGCATACAGGTGAAGAGTCAATAAGAGATCTATATCATCCACTATTCGATAAAAATGGAGTTGATTTGGTATTACAAGCGCATAACCACAATTATCAAAGAACATATCCATTAACATTTAATCCTGACATCCCTTCAGAGCCGATCATAACAAATGGATTTACTACAGGATACAATAGTCACACAGATGGCGTCATCTTTGCAACAGTGGGAACAGGAGGGGAAAGTTTCTATAGTCTAGATGGACGAGCTCCTTTCATGGCTACCCAATTAGATAGATTTGGATTTCTAAACTTAGAAATTAAGAATGGTAATCCCCATACAACTTTGACTGGAACTTTTTTCGATAATAAGGGTGATGAGATAAATGATTATTTTACCATTAAGAAGGAAATAAATAACAACTGAATTATATGCTAATAATACTTGGTAACCCAGCTGTCCATTCAGAACCATTACTTCAAAGCCAATAATACAATTCCTTAACATCAAACTCTCTAGTCAAAATAGGTACCAACTGCGAGATATGTTTATCAAGAAAGTGCTGAAATGTCTGTTCATAAAGACTGAGTGGGTTGGTAATAACGACTATGTTGATAGGTCTAAACCTTACATCTTTTCACTATGAAGTTATTTCAGTGCTTGGTAATGAGATACAAAAGGCAAATAAAGGAAAAAATATGGATAGCTTCCATGACAATGGATTTAACAAAATACAAAAAGTTACCGTTTTAGGAAATAATTACTTTCTTTGGTTTCCAAAATACATATTTGATATAAATGGTACTAATGACTACAAGAATTATTACCATTATGGAGATATAAAGACAAAGAAAATTATACTACTAATGGGACCGCACTTTATAGATGAAATGACAAGATATAATGATACTAATGCACATGTTGGTGGAGTTGGTGAACTTCTTTTTAACTCTAATTTGATAACAACGGTGGTTGAAAATCAATCTGCAATCCCTTGCGCAAATGCATATCCTTTCAGTAGTTTGGTTGATCTGGATCCATGGGCACCGTCAAAATTTGATATTCGTAGCAATTATTGATTTGGAGGTGTAATTATAATTTTAGCCAACCTGCGTGGTGTTTAGGTAGCGACTTTCGGGCAAAAGAATTGATCAGTTCAAAACAGTGCTTTCGGGTTTTCTGATTTTCTCTTTACTATGAAATAGATTCACATACCATAACTCGTCATAACGAAATAAATGAAACGTACTTAGAAACATAGAACAGGAAAATTTTACCCGAAATACAATTTTGTTGTAGTATTAGCCCATTTTTGATGATTATATTCTTGTCTCTATATATCATTTAATTCGTTGTAAAATTGTCTTCTTAATGGCTTTGTTTAAATAATGTTCAATGAGTTAAGATTTAGACAAGATGCGAGAAATAGATTATAAAACCATTATTAGACGGTTGAGTAGTAATTTTGTTTTATCAAACTTGCCAATAATTATCGCCCTAGTCATGCTAATTTCTGCACCTTTCTTGCTTTTGCAAAACGAGCAGGAAATCGCAAATCAAAACGCAGGTTATGCATACTACTTACTTATTGCGGCTATCTTGTGGAAAATTATTCAATATTTAATAGGTAAACATCCAACTGAAAATAATATTTCTACCAAAAAATTCGAACCACAGATATGAATCAAGATAAATCGCCGGAAGATCCAGGGGGCACAAAAAAAGCTGAAATCAAATCATCAAATGATTTTGTAACTCCAAGTATACTTCTTTTTTTAGACAATTTACTTGTTTCAGTAGGTGGTTGGATATATTGGCTGGTTATTTCTAAACTCACTTTAGCCTCAGAAATAGGTCTTGCAGTTACGGTTTACAGTCTAGTTATGCTAGTCACGACGTTAACACAACTAGGTCTTGAATATCCTTTATTAAAAAAATCAATTGTGCCAGGATCAAGAATCCTTGGAACCTGTCTTCTGATAGAATTAGTAATAACATTGGCATCAATTCCATTTGTACTTATTGTTATCAACACACTCTATGATGAATCAATAAAGCAATTTACATGGATCTCCATTGGGTTACTTATTCTAGTATCATTTGAATTTATAATTCGCTTTGGTTTGCTAGGAATTTCTAATACCAGGATTGTCTTAATAATTGATCTTATAGGTCTGGGAATAAAGTTACCAACCGGATTCTTTTTGGTATATATTTCGATTGGAGCACTAGGTATGTTACTTGCATACTTACTAGAAGCTCTGTTTGTAATTTTTACTTCCTTGTATTTCGTTAAAAAGTCATTTAGTTTTCGATTGGGTAACAATGAATATTTCAAACAAACTATCAAAGATGCACTTGTCAACACTCCAGCAAAATGGTCAAAGGTGATAATTCCTACTCTAAGCATTCTTATACTTGCTCTTATGAATATTAGTCCTTCTGATGTTGGAATTTTTTATGTTGCTTTAATGATTACTATTGTTGCGGCAAGCTTCGCTTCAAGCATGGCATATATGGTAATTCCATCTTCATCAAACTTAAAGAGAGATCTATCTTCCGGTAGCCTTAGAGTTAGTCTTAGCCTTACGGTACCAATAGTTGTAGCCTTAGTTGCAGTTCCACGGTCTATCCTTTCTTTGATTGGACCAGAATATGAATCTGCAGAAACCGTACTGGTTGTACTTGCTTTGAGCATTATTCCTTCCTCAATTACAGTAAACATGATATCAAAGCTCAACTTTTTAGGGAAATCTAAAATGCTCATATTAACTGGAACCGTACAAATAGCGATTTATTTTATCTCTTCTTTTATCTTGGTCCCAATATACGAATCAGTAGGAGCTGCAATTTCAATATTTGTCGCATATCTTAGTTCTTCATTACTATTAATAATTTTAACAGACCACAGGTCTTTCACATACATTATATCTGCTTGTCTGTCTGTCCTTGCAGGATTTATTGTGGGTAGTATGGTAGCGTTGATAATTGGTTATGAACAACAACTTTTAATAATGATCTCTTCTGTGGCCGTATCAATAGTGGTTATATTTGCATCAAAGAATATGACAGTTATAGAAACAAAATCTATGATAAAAGCAATGCTTCAAAGGAGGTAATTTATTTTTTAGTTTATTATCTAGGTAATAAAGGCGAGAGACGCAATTTAATAGTAACTATTTCTTTAATTAAATTTTTATACTTGAAAATTCAAGTTTAAGATCTCTATTGATAATAATTGTTCAACTAGGGATTATGGTTACATAATATGTTCGGATTTAAGAAAATTTAAAAATTGCATTCCTGTTTAAATTTGCGGATTTCACCAATACGAATAAAAATATGTTAATTTTACCTAGGTAGTATTGACATTCTCAAATCTGATTCCCCATATGATTTTATTAGCAGTTTTGATTTATATAACAGGTACATATTACAATTTCCTTTTCATTCACGCATAGAATATTACGAATAACGAAAACGCGACTTGAGCTGATATTCCTGCTGTAGTTGATCCAGGTCTAAGTATAGAGACAGTCTTTAAAGGTATAAACGAGTCTACAGACATGGCGTTTATAGGCCCAGATGACATTTTGGCCCTAGAAAAAGACAGTGGCAAAGTAAAAAGAATTGTGAATGGTCAGATGTTGGAAGACCCTTTGATTGATGTGAATTCTTACCATCAAGACGGCCTGATGGGAATTACGACAACACAAAACCAAAAAGGTTCAACCTATGTTTTCCTGTACTTTACTGAAGTTCCAGTGAAATATGGCGCTGAGGTAGACGTTCAAGAAGAAGCAAAGCAGGTCAATCTTACACTTGGTTACGATCGAGAGGGTGATCGTCTTTACAGATACAAACTGGTAGACAACAAACTTGTTGATCCTTATCTTCTCATAGATATAGGAGCCCTTCACCCAAACAAGCACACACCAGAAAAGCATAATGAGGAGAAGTAGTAATTGGACCAGATAATGCAGTATATGTTGTGATGGGAGATCTACATGGATGGATGTATGATGAAAAAACAAAAGCTCAAAATTACAAAGATGGTAGGGAACCCGATGGAAGAGCAAGTATACTTAGAGTAAGCCAAAATGGTGAAACAGTAGGGGAAGGGATACTTGGGAAATACCTATCCATTAAACTTATACTATGCATAATGAATTAGAAACAGCTTTGGCATGGATTTTGATCCTGTCACTGGTAATCTATGGGATACAGAAAATGGTCCTGATTATGGCGATGAGATTAATCTTGTGAAGCTCGGATTTAACAGCGGCTGGGGCAAAGTACAAGGTATCTGCAGTCCAAGGTATGATCCAGTACGAGGAGGAGATTTTATTGCTGGAGAGAAATTACTTAATCCAAATAGCCATGATTTAGTAGATTTTGATGGGAAGGGAAAATATAGTGCACCGGAATTCATATGGAATAAAACCGTCGGCCCGACAGCTATTACATTTCTTCAATCTGACAAATATGGAAAAGAGTATAAAAATGATTTATTTGTAGGCGATAATAATAACGGGTGTCTTTATCATTTTGACTTAAACAAAGATAGAACAGGGCTGTGTCTTAAGGCCGTTCTGGAAGATAAAGTAGCAGATAGTTTACAAGATCTTGAAGGCATTATATTTGGAGAAAACGGCAAAATTAGTGATATTGAGGTTGTACCTGATGAGTATCTATACTTACTTTCACATCATAAAAATAACGTACAAATTTACAAGATTGTGTCTATAAATTTTTAATATAATAATAAAAAGGCAGCAATTGGGAGATTAGGCCCGAAAAACAAAATATAACTTTATATCAGAACTATAATCAGCAAAACGTCCGTGTAAAAAAATACCAACGTACCAATGTCATAATATTTGTTTTGATTAAGGAAATGATTCGCAAAATAGTTGGATTAACTTACTTCTTTATTTAGACTATATTTATAAACTGCTAAATCTATGAGATCGAGGGTGAAACCAGTTAAAGGGACGAAACGTAGGGAAGATAGCCGCATACATATTTGTCGGAACAATTATTGGGCTTCTTTCTGGCTATCTTTTATGGGCAGCTCCAAGCTTAAAAGTTGAACAGCCAAAACAGCCAGTAGTTAACGATCCAAGCTTAAAAGTTGAACGACTGGTTGAAGGGTTAAAATATCCTACAAGCATGTCAATTATAGGATCTAATGATATTCTGGTACTGGAAAAAAATGAAGGCACAGTAAGAAGGATTGTAAATGGTAATGTTCTTGCCGAACCCCTATTAGACGTTAGCGTATCAAATAATTCGCAAAGCGGGATGTTGGGGATTGCCGTTTCGCAGCATGAACCAAAAGATAGGGGCAAGCCAATCATATACGTTTTTCTGTACTATACTGAAACTATACCAAAAGATGGAGAGAACCTAGAAAAAACTCAATCTGTTATCAACAGACTCTACAGATATGAATTAGTGGACAAC
>Ga0184623_10000001_pt1 | contig 106653 bp, 131 predicted proteins | sample PLM1_100_b1_FD_133138 | JGI IMG/M metagenome (GOLD analysis project Ga0184623, IMG submission 133138) | Groundwater sediment microbial communities from an aquifer in East River, Colorado, USA - PLM1_100_b1 | ecosystem: Environmental > Terrestrial > Soil > Riparian zone | place: USA: East... | reverse complement strand
CCTGCTTGAGTTTGTTCCTCTTCTCCATCTTCAGCTTCTTCTTGTCCAGTAGCAGTTGTAACATTAGTTTCTAATCCTGTTGCATTTGTAACATTACTTGCTTCTTCTTGTTCTTCAGGTGGTGCCTCCGTAGCGGTTGCATTTGTAGCATTGGATATGGAAATAGGTTCCCCCTCCTCTAAAGCTTCTTCAGTAGTCTGATTTGTTGTAGACTCGGAGAAATTTTTAATTTCATCAAGTTCTTCAGGAGATGAAATGTCTAGAATAGTATTATTGCCTTGACCCTCACCAGATGTTATTCTTTCCAGTATCTCAGGTGGAAGCAGACCTTCGCCACTACTATTTTTCAAATCACTATCAACATGTTCTATTATTTTTGTTGAGTTTGCAGGGAGTACTTCCAATATTTCAGTTCTATTGGAAATGGAGAGTGGTACACTGTCAGGATCTTTCACTGGCATTTCGTCGGGCAGCTCATCGCCACTAATTGCATCAGCCGGTACGGGCGGTGCTTCCCTTTCATTCTCCGGTGGTGGTACGAAAGTGGCGTTTTGGTCTTCAAATGGTGGTATTTCGGTATCTGTGGCATTTTCTTGGATATCTTCCGTGACATTCCCTTGGGCATCTGCAGGTGTTTCACCTTCTGTTTGAGCAAAAGTTTTTTGATATTGGTTTGCCGGAACAGTCATTAAAAATGAAGCTAATAATAATACACCAACAAAACCATACATCGTTAAGTTCTTGTCTCGATTCATATTTGACACGACATCAATAAATTATACAATACTAATAAAACTTGCGGATCGACAAAACATGTAATTTAACTATAATGTGTCTTTATCTGTTCAATATCGAGAAATAACTACTTAATAGGATTATTTGTGTCAATTGTATTAGAGCACCAAAAAATATAATGAATTATAGCTAGGTACAATGCTAGAACTCTTCGCAGTCATCCTCTTTGTCATCATCTGAGCTGTCATAATCTAATATCTCATCATCACCCTTTCCGCAGTCAAATTCATCACTCCCAGAACTTCCTCTAAGGATATCGTCCCCTGAACCTCCCTTCAGGTCATCGCTACCGGAACCGCCATGTAAATAGTCATCTCCTTTACCGCCGATGAGATCGTCCCTGTTGTTTCCTCCCCATAGTCTATCATCACTACTTCCTCCTGCTATATGGTCAGCACCTGAACGACCTTTTAATCTATCACGATCTTCATTTCCAAATAAGAAATCATCTCCGTCATTTCCTGATATCCAATCTCTACCTTCTTCTCCATAAATCGTATCTTCATCATCGTTTCCTTCTATTACGTCATTACCTCTTCCACCAGTTATGTCATCATCACCGCTATTCCCCTGAATTACATCAGTATTTCTTCCACCATCTATCTCATCATTACCTCTGTTACCTTCAATTATATCATCATCATCTCCTCCTAAAATAAAATCTCTGCCATTATTTCCCATTATAAAATCATCGTCATCCATTCCATAAAGGTTATCATTTCCTGATTTTCCCCAAATTACGTCGTCGCCATCCAACCCCCAGATACTATCTTCTCCATTAGTACCCGGTAAAACATCATCGCCCGAATCTCCTACTATGTCGTCTGCCCATACATTAGCAACAAATGATGACCCAAAAGAACTTAACATTGCAGCTATTGCAACAAGCATTATACCACTTTTAATAATCCTATACATCTCATACCTACAACATCCATAATACTAATAAAACTTGCGGATCGACAAAACATGTAATTTAACTATAATGTGTTTTATCTGTTCAATATCGAGAAATAACCTGTTTGATCCTACCAAAAAAATTTGATGAATTATAACTTGGTTGGATACTAGAACTCTTCGCAATCATCGTCTTTACTATCACTCTCCCAACTGTCATACTGCTTTACAATAACAACATGTATTCCCAGTCCAGTCAAACTATATACTGTCAATTCATATTTCAATTAAATGACACGTTCTTAAGCACATTGCAACAGGGTTAGCCTGGTTATTACATGATTAGGAAATATACCATCACTTTTGTTCATTTGTTCACATTTGTTGAAAATTGTCGCCTAGTATTTTGAGATAATGCTCTACTTTGTCGGGAGATTTCGTTTGCCTCACTAATTCCGGTCATTCTCATTGATGAGGAGTAACCGGGTTCTTGTCGAGTAATTGCAGAATTAGCTAGATGTTGAGTCGTAGAATAATTTCTTTGCGGGGATGGCACCTTAATCCGGCTCATAACAAAGGTCCATAGACAAGACTTTAGATTTATTTGCAAAATCAATAAAGATTATTATGATATCCATTTCTTTTTCGAATAATTAAGAAATTGAAATATCCGGAGCTTCACAACGTTGTTGGTATCCTGCGTTTCAAAAATTAAACCTTCCTTGGACAGGTTTTTCCCATCTTTCGTATGTACTTTTGAGGAAAAGTGAATCCCTCAAAGTATACTTTACAGAATATTCTTATCACTTACAATAAACTAAGAATTTCAATCAACTAAAAATACGTCTTTGATATTGCTGAAAATATCTAACAGATGATTTTCAAATATTTGTTGTGTATTTCTATATTAGGTATTGCATCATTTTGTTAAGTAAATTATATAATCGAATTACTAAGAATGCGCCGGGAGAGGGATTTGAACCCTCGAGACCTTCACAGGTCACAAGCTTTCGGTACCTATTTTGTTCCAGGCTTGCGCCCTACCAGGCTAGGCGACCCCGGCTCAAAATCTACTCGATTTTTTCTTTATATTAAGTATTAATTAATATTAGATTGATTGAGATGCTTTGAGAAACGTGACTTTGAGTACGAAATTACTCTCTACTTAAAAGTTTTCCAGATAGCATGTCATATTCATTTATGTTGCTATGTCCCAATTTTTCGACGTGTTCTTCAACATCAGAACGAAATGAAAATGTGGATCTACATTCTTTACATATCCAAATTGATCTTAGATCATAGTTCTTCATTGGTTAATTTGAAATATAAAACATCAAATTTAAGCAATAAGGTAGGAAGTTACATATTATTCATTAAATAAATTCTTTCTAAAGTATTAAGTAGTTGATTTTATTGTAAAAGATCTTAAATAGAATCGGGATCTTCGAGGTAATCCAAGAAAAGACTATAATATGCATAACTCTATCATCAGTATTGATGAGCACTACTTGCATTTCAGGTGATTGCAAAAGTAATAGGCACCTTGAATGTGCGGATTGTATGTGTAAATGTCATATTCCAGGCACTATGGAAAATCTAGCAAAGAAAATTGCTAAACTTGAAAAGGAAACTCCTGGAGTCGGAGAATCACTTTAATTTTGTTTTTTGACTAGAATTATCTTTTCATAGAGTTGTCATGTTATTCTATGTTGTCACTAAAGGATGAACAAACAAGATAAAATTCGCTACTTTTTTGTCTACTTGCTTTGGGCTTGCTTGTTATTACTTTCAAGAATACTTTAGATGCCTCTTGTTTAACATTGTTAGAATTTTTGCCCTCAAAAATTTTAAATACAGCCTTGCCTCCGCGCTTTAGAATTTTTGTTGATATCTGCAAAGCAGTTAAGGAAAGTGATATTTGTCGTTCATGATCAAAATGCCAAATCCCACTAACCTTGGGAGATAAATCAGATAAAACCACATCAAATGAAGTTGGAAATCCTTTCTTGATAATTTGCAAGATTTTCGGATCCTCTATGTCTGCCTGAATTATGGAAATCCCCGGGATGGGTTTAACTGGATTTATATCTATCCCAACAACTTTTCCATTTGGATCGGAATATTTCTTTGAAACTTGCAACCATCCTCCTGGAGCGCAACCGATATCTAAAATGGTATCGTCTTTCTTTAATATATCATATTTTTTGTTGAGTTCTAACAGTTTATATGAAGACCTACTGCGATAGCCTTCATCTCTTGCTAACTTTCTATATTGATCTCTTAAGGCGTTTTCTATTTTCATATAATAAAACTGATTTGTGTCATTACTTCATCTTCAACTTCTAATTTAGAAGGTTTTTTGCAATCCTTGAATGAAAATTCTATCTCATATAGCATAATAATCAACATATAACAAATCCAATTATTACTATGTAAAGTATTTTCTCATAATATTTTCCATTCGTAGGTTCACAATATCTTCATCATCTAAAGTCTCAGGATGTTTTTGTTTCAAATGTCTAAGAGCAAATCTAATATTCTGGCCACATATTTTACATTTCGCCTTACCAAACATTTATCATATAATACCTATACGAGTAATAAAATTTGCTAATCATTAGAAGCGTTTGAACCGTTTACAAGAATGGGAGTACGATCGGTAAAATTGGTATGCCTAACAAATTAGTATAAATCATTCTTGTCAAATATCCGGACTTTATTCTATCGCCTAAATAACTAACATCACATAAATGAAAGAAAGGATTGTAAAACTACAAGCTGAGAGAATAGGACCTATTTTCATCCAATTCCAATAGGCGGTCTCTTGTGTTCGCTGTGTTCGAGTAGGTTGTGGTAATTTAACATGTCGATATTATCAAACGATTTTCCACAAATTTCACATTTCCACCTATTTATCCCTTCAGCAGTTTTGCTTGACTGCTCAGTAGGCATAGTATTATTAAAGAGGTCATTGCAGATAAGGTTTTCATAATAAATCGAAAATCAAGAATCCATTTTGGATTTGTAGTTAATCTAAAGTCTCGGTGAAACTCTACTGATTCAAGAATTGATATTTTTATCACAATGTTCCAACTGAGCTATGTCCCTAAATTCAATAGGGCAGATAGGTTAATTGGAAAACCTGCTTAAATTAAATATTTGATTTAAAAATTCGAAAAACAAAAATTTAGGATAAAAAAATTATCTCCATGCCAATAACTGATACCAATAAAAAACAGATTGCACAACAGCGAAGGTTATTTTATAAAATATGCTTTGATTGTGGCGGTAAAAATCCCATACTTGCTTCAAGGTGTAGGAAGTGCCACGGAAAGAATATGAGACTGAAAAACAGGACATTAGGCGCAAAGAAGTAAGTTACTTTCTTCCTTTTTGGAGTTTCCCCGTTTTTTAAGAATATATAAATATTATCAAAGTGCATTCTAATTATATCATGCCGATTAGTACAGGAGAAGAGTACATTCAGAGCTTGAGAGGGCGGAAAATGAAGGTTTACCTTTTTGGTGAAGTAGTAAAGGAACCTGTTGATCACCCTATGATAAGGCCATCAATTAATGCAGTAGCTGAAACATACGATTTAGCTACTAAAGATCATGAATTGGCATCAGCACAGTCTTCACTTACCGGTAATCAAGTAAACAGATTTTTGCATATTGCTGAAAGTGCTGAAGATCTAGTTAATCAAAATAGAATGCAGAGGAAACTGGGGCAACTTACAGGGACCTGTTTTCAAAGATGTGTCGGCATGGATGCACTAAATTCATTGTATTCCACGACCTTTGAAATTGATAAAAAATTCGGAACTCCATATCATGGACGTTTTAAAAAATTTGTAGAAAAAATGCAAGAGGAGAACTTTGTTATTGGAGGCGCTATGACAGATGTTAAAGGTGACAGAAGTCTAAGTCCATCACAACAAGAAGATCCGGATCTATTTGTACATATTTCAAAGAGAGACAAAAATGGTATTTACATTTCTGGTGCAAAGGCACATCAAACTGGATGCATCAATTCACACTGGATACTGGTGATGCCCACTATGAGATTAAGGGACGAGGATAAACATTATGCAATTGTAGGTGCTATACCCGCAGATGCAGAAGGAATTACTTATATCTACGGAAGGCAATCCTGCGACACCCGGAGTATGGAAAGTGGTGATCTAGATGCTGGGAATTCTAAATTTTCTGGGCAAGAGGCAATGATAATTTTTGATAATGCGTTCATTCCAAATGAATTAATCTTCATGGATGGAGAATACGAATTTGCTTCAATGCTAGTTGAGAGGTTTACATGTTATCATAGACGTAGCTATGTTTGTAAGACCGGATTAGGCGATGTACTTATAGGTGCCGCGGCTTCAATAGCTGATTATAACGGAATTTCAAATGCATCACATATTAAAGATAAACTAGTCGAAATGACGCACCTTAATGAAACTATCTTTGGTGCTGGAATAGCATCATCATACCAGGCACATAAAACCATGTCAGGGAATTATCAAAATGACGACATGTTGGCCAATGTCTGTAAACATAATGTAACAAGGTTCCCATATGAAATCGGTAGGCTGGCGCAAGATATAGCTGGAGGACTGATGGTTACTATGCCTTCTGAAAAAGACTTTCGTAGTCCTGAAACAGGACCACTTCTTGAAAAATACTTGAAGGGACGGAAAGGTGTTTCTACAGAAAATAGAATTCGTATTTTGAGACTTATTGAAAATATGACTCTTGGACGAAACGCCGTTGGATATCTCACCGAATCAATGCATGGTGCAGGGTCGCCACAAGCACAAAGGATACAAATTGCAAGACAAATGCAGTTAGGATACAAGAAAAAATTAGCAAAGAATCTGGCAGGCATTGACGAAGGCGAATCTGCACAAATAGTCAATGAACAATCTGAATATTTTGATAGAATATTCGGATCAAATCCAAATTAGTTTTTACTCAATTTATTCAGGTACAGGATTACTAGATTTTAATCATTCTTATTGCTAATATCTTATTCTATCGGAACGTTAATTATGTAGGAGAATAGGTTAAGAAAAACAACAATAATGAACGATGTAGAATTTAAAGATCTAGTGCGAACATGGAAAGATTTTCCCACTAATGGAATATTGTTCAAGGACATAAATCCTCTTCTGAGAACTCCTGATTCATTGAATTATCTTAATGAAAAATTATTCAATATGTGTACTAATATTCAAATTAATAAGATTTCAGCAATCGAGTCACGCGGATTTATAATTGGAGCACTTCTTGCCATGCGTTTGAGTAAGGGTGTAGTTCTAATTAGAAAGGAAGGAAAATTACCAGGTCCTACAATTAAACAATCCTATAGCATTGAATATGGGACTAGAATTATGGAAATCCAAAACGATGCAATTCTAAGTGGAGAAAAAATTCTGGTTGCAGATGACTTACTTGCGACTGGAGGCACGGCGATTGCTGCTGCTTCACTTGTCGAAAAATTAGGAGGCAAAGTCGTTGGATTCGTATTTATCATTTGCCTGAATTATTTGGAAGGTATGGATAAACTAAGAAATCATGGATACAATGTTAAATCCGTATTGGAGTATGATTGAAATATGAAGGACTATCATGCCGAAATAGGTATCATAGGGGGAACAGGAATTTACAATGTGGAGTTACTGACTCATGCAGAATCTATTAAGATCTTTACTCCATATGGCAACACTTCTGATCTAATAACTCTTGGAGAATACAATGGCAGATCAGTTGCATTCATTCCTCGTCATGGAAAAGCTCACACTATTCCTCCACATAAGGTTAATAGTAGAGCAAATCTTTGGGCTCTACATTCATTAGGTGTATCAAGGATCATAGCACCCTCAGCAGTAGGAAGTCTTCAAAATAACTTTAAACCAGGGGATATTGTATTACCCGATCAATTTATTGATTTTACTAAACAAAGAGAGTATACATTTTATGATGAAGGAAAAGTTTGTCATGTATCCTGTGCAGATCCTTTTTGTACTGAATTGAGAGATGTTTTGGTAAAGGTTGGCAAACAACTAGATTATAATGTGCATGATGGATCTACCTACATTTGTATAGAGGGACCGCGTTTTTCAACCAGAGCTGAATCAAAATATTTTAAAGAGATTTTAAATGGCGATATTATTGGAATGACTCTCATTCCTGAGTGCGTACTTTCAAGAGAAATGGAAATATGCTACATTTCAATTGCAACGGTTACCGATTACGACGTTTGGTATGAAAAGCCAGTTTCATCCAGAGAAATACTCGATGTCTTGACTAAAAATGCAAATAAAATAAAGGATTTGCTTTCGGCATTCATACCTTCTATTCCCAAAATTAGAAATAAATGCAAATGCAAATCTGCACTACTGGATGCTATGGTTTAATTTCACTTTTTTTTGTTGGATCTACGAGAATTACTTCTCCTTCAACAAGCTTTCGTTGCAATAATAGTTGAAAATTTTCAGTATCGTAACCAAATTCTTTCAATTTCGATAGAGTCTTTTTCGTCAAGTTCAAACTAATATTATGGCCTCCAATCCTTCCAAAAGCAATCGCATTGAACTTTAATTTTGTATCTTTAACAATAAAGTAGCCACTTAATTTGCTTGCATACTGTCCACCTTGAGCTTTTTCTACATAAATTTCTGGTTCATCAGACGGAAAATTGTCACGAATCACTTTGGGTTTGCCTCATTTGTTATTTCAATACTTCTATTTACATTCTTGGTAACTAGAAAACTCCACCAGATGTCATCTACTATCTTGTAATCAGAGACATTCACATTAACCGTTGTTTCGTCATCAGTATCAGTAAATGAGTACTTTCCATTTTTTATTATTTTTATTAGCTTCCATCTCTCTTTACCAATCCTATTTCTATTTATGGCTACTGCCCATTCTTGGCCCTCTGCAATTGCAGGCATACCAATATAGTCAACTATCTCCAAAATACCCAATCTTTTCTCCTCACAAAATATTTTCTTATTTATTACATTCCTCCAGATATCAATAGCCCCTATGGTTTTATTATTTTCATTAATGTTAATAACTCCAAAATAAACCACCTTGTTTTCTGGAATGGTTGACATTCGACAAATTATGGATTCTAATTGCCTTATTTAGTTCTTGCAGATTCGTGCATTCTTTCTAACGACGAGGCCAAGTTATCAATACGGACATTCTTCTTGAATTCTCTACCTATTTTTTGGCAATATAGACGATAAGCATTTGTGATTGAAAATTTGGGATGAAATGTTTGATATTCTCCAGACAGCTCCAATATCAATCCTTTTTCGATTAGATTATTGAGCAATTCGGATGTTTTTTCGAGAGAAAGATTTACTGCATTGGCAACGTTAGATCGTGAAGTCTTTCCATTAATTATCAAAAATAAGAAAATTTGTGCTTCTATCTCAGATAAATCAATTTCGGATATTATAGCATCCTTAATTTTGTCCAACTATTGTGATTTACCCTAGATTTTTTATTTATTAGTTTGCCATACACGTCGTTCCCATCAAATACAGAGAACCGGAAAACAAGTTCTTGATAAACTCAACATACGATTTGAGATTATTAGCAACTAGTGATACTAAAATATTAATTTCTTAGAATGAAAATATCTCTTTATATTTTTCATGCCTTTTCTTTATATCATCGCTACTAATTTTGACAAGTTTATCAATACCATAATCCTCTATTGCGAACGAACCCATAATGTTTCCATGAACCATTGCATTTTTCAATGTTCTTGAATCTATTTTTCCCTGTTGTGATAAGTATCCCATAAACGCTCCACCAAAGGAATCTCCAGCACCAGTAGGATCTTTAATAAATTCAGTTGGATATGCCGGCAATGGATAGAATTCGTTATCATAGAACAGTAGCGATCCATTTTCGCCCTTATTTATTACTGCAAAAACGGGACCATTTGAATTTAATAGGCGAGCACACCTGAAAATATTACTTTCCTTAAACAACAATTTAGCTTCAGCCTCATTTAGTATTATACCATCAACTTTGTTCATCATTTTAATGACTTCTTCTCTTTTATTTACAATCCAAAAATCCATTGTATCACAAATTATTAACCTTGGTTTGGAAAATAAATTTAATACATTCATATTTTGCATTGGATCATTGTTTGCTAGATAAACATATTCTGAGTCAATATATTCATCCGGTATTGTCGATTGGTAATTTGATATAACATTAAGCTCAGTTTTGTTAGTGGTTCTCTTTGAAAGGTCATATCCAAAAGAAGAATCATAATGAAAGGTTTTTTCCTTTTCACTTATTGTCAATCCTCTTATATCAAGAAGGTTTTTTAGAATCTGAAGATAAGATGTTGGAAAATCATGACCTACGATCCCGACTATTGATGTGGGTACATATTTTGAAGCTGAAATTGATGAAAAGGTAGCTGTTCCGCCCAAAGTTCTTTCAACAGTATGAAATGGCGTACGGGTAGTGTCTAATGCAACGGTTCCAAATACTGTTAGCACGTTGTTGAATTAATAACAACAATAAATAAGTGTTCAACAATAATTTGGATATTGACACCAGAAACAAAATATGATAGAATAGTTATTGGGTTTTCAGGCGCATCTGGTATTATTTATGGGATAAGACTATTGGAGATCCTCCATTCTCTTAATATTCAAACGTACCTGATTATCAGTGAGTGGGCAAAAAAAAATATAGAAATCGAAACGGATAAAAATTTAGAATATGTAAAATCTCTTTCATCTATTAATTACGAGAATTTTAAGCTAGACGCCTCCGTTTCTAGTGGTTCTTTCCTTCATGATGGTATGGTGATAGTACCCTGTAGCATGAAATCGCTTTCCAGTATTGCAAATGGTTATGACGATACTTTGATTTCTCGTGCTGCATCTGTTACTCTAAAGGAATCACGAAAGCTGATTCTTGTGCCGAGAGAAACACCACTTTCAAGGATTCATCTTGAAAATATGATCAAATTACAAGATGCGGGTGCAATAATACTTCCAGCCATGCCTGGATTCTATCACAAACCATCGACAATAGACGAAATAGTAGATCATTTGGTTGGTAAAATTCTTGACCAGCTAAAAATAAAACATGATCTCTTCACAAGATGGAAAGATAAGTAGATGAAAGTGGAATATCAATGATGTCATGATACCAATCGTTATGTTCTTGTGACAAGTCACAAATTATTTTCTAGTTTTCTAATCTAACCCAGTTAATTCTAATACTACCGATCCAACCGTTTACTTATCTATCTGGTCAAGAAGTGTTTGTTGCTTACTGACGCAAGTTTGTTTCCCAGAGATGAAGAATCCAAAAATTCTAATTTCATCTAAATCTACGGGAGAGTAAAACCCCTGACACTGACACTGATAGAGAAAAAAACCAATAAAACAACAGATAGACTCGTATATTAGTAACGAAAGATTATTAATTATTAATTTTCCCAGAGTTGTAATTTTTCAATCTTTGATCTTCTTTTTGCTTGATAGAGCATTTCATAGACTGTCTTGTGAGATCTTCCATTTATTAGTAACATTATTGCGTCAATAGCCAACTTTGTTTCTTCATAGTTTCCTATCAAAGCGATGGTATGTCCATATATAGATATAAATGCGTTGGTCAGCTCTTCGAGATTTTTTCTCGCTTTTCCTTTTTCACCAATAATTCTTCCTTTGATCCTATTAGTGGAATTGGATGAGGTTGTAAAGTTCCGAAGATCCAAGATTTGAAAGAGTGTTTCCTCATCTAAAATCCTAAATGCCCTTTCTGGAGAAAAGCCATGTGAAATAGCGTTGATGATATCCCTTGCCTTTAATGCTCCAAATTCATCAAAATTTTTAGATGTTGATGACACTGCTATCTCGCCTGTTTTACTTTCAATTTCAATCTTTACATTGCACTTTTTGCAAATTTCTTTTTTCGTTTCTCCCTTATTGCCTATAACTACCGAAATCCTTTCTTCGGGTATGTGTAATGTAAAACTGAGATGATCTTTATCCAAATAGAAACCCCATTTAGAAATTCATATCTGTAATTATTAATTGTTTGACAATTTTTAACTTAATATGATTCTCTAAATCTATAAATCATAAGAAATGGGACATCTGAGAAATACTTGACACTTGACCTCTTTGCAAGATTCATTTCAATTGCTTTATCTACTGTTTTTTTACCTGCTAAATTTGATATGGAAGATTTTCTTAGATAAGATTCAATCTCATTTTCATCTACTACCCTATCCATCCAGTAATTTTTTTTTATATTGATTGTAATATCTCCATGGTGAATTTGCTTTTCAATCAGATATAGATCACATATATTCACCATAAGGGAATTTTGGTATTTTATTGTCCTAATTGCATATTTTGAAGGATTGCTTTTAGTACTGGTATTGTCCGACATCAACTGGTATTTTGAACAACATGTATTTAGATAAGTTTTTTTATTTAACCCATTGTGGGATTAAATATTTTAGATCAAATATGGAACAAAAGATATTAAAAAATGTTCGATATCATTATTTGTAGTCTTACTACTACAAATTAATACTATTTTTGGACCATCAAATTAATTAGCCTCTGCTGCATATTTAGGTCGTAGAAAAGATTGCCAAAGGACCTCGAATACATAAGGGACAAAAGGAGTTTAGATTATTCTTCCTTTTCAACACATTATAAAAGAGTCCTTGTTGTCTGTATAGATAGAGATAATGATCTCGGTAAAAATGCTGGAGTTGAAACCCCCGTCTTTGGAAGAGATCAATGTATAAACGCAGGAACTAGGTTAGCAATTGAAGATCCAGAAGATGCCGATGCCAACGCAATCTTTGGTGCCATAAAAATATATGAAGAACTTGTAACAAAAGGGTATGAATCTGAAGTAGCTGTTATCACCGGAGCCTATAATCGTGGAATAGAAGCAGATGAAAAAATATCCTCAGAACTAATAGAAGTTTTGTCAAAATTCAAGGCTGACGGGATTGTTATTGTTTCAGACGGTGAGGATGATGAAACTGTAATTCCACTAATACAGGCTATGATTCCCGTAATATCCATCCAAAGGATAATTATGCGACATAGTAGAAGTGTAGAATACTCTTATGCAGTTTTTGGAAAATATGTAAAGATGTTAGTTTATGATCCAAGGTATTCAAAATTCTTTCTGGGAGTACCGGGTGCGTTACTTATATCTAGTGGCTTTGCAACAATCTTTGGTTTTACAAGAGAAGCTTTAGCGATAGTACTTAGCGTTTTGGGGGTTGCATTTGTAATCAGGGCGTTTGATATTGACAAATCAATTGGTTCGTTAAATCGTACTACACCTTCCACCTTCATCAGAATATTTTCAGCCTTTGCAGGAATCATGATAATTTTGGTAGGAATATCTAATGGGATATCGAGTATCCCTGATGGGACTATTGCCAAAGATGCTAGCATTTCTGAAATCATTACAAATCGGATTGTTGTAGGAGACTTTGTGCATGGTTCGATAACTTTGATTTGGATAGGAATAGGAACTATCTTCGGTGGTATCTTTCTGAGCAATTGGTTTAAGGGAAGCATAAGGATTCTCTCAGATATCCTGAGATTGGTTATACTAGGCCTGATATACATACCTGCAATTCAATTTACTTCAGTTTTAACAGAAAAAACTAATCCTTTCAACCTTATCTCTTCGCTTTTTATTGGCTTAGCTATTACACTTGTAGCTACAACATTTTTGTTCCAATATTTTAGAAACAAAAAAGGTGGAGAACAATTAAAACATTAGAACTAGTATTTTCATAAGGGTTATTATATGATTTAAAATCATTTGATTAGAGAGCAAATGCAGGGTTTTTTTTATAATCTCATTAATAATAATTGGTTTTATAGATTTTATGAACGTAAACTAGAATCGCAAATAAAACAAGATTCTCTTCCAAATCATGTTGCAATAATATTGGATGGAAATAGAAGATGGGCAAAATACCATTTCTTGGCAAATAAGGGTGCACATGCCATAGGGGCGGACAAAGCCGAACAGTTACTGACCTGGATCTATGATCTTAGAATTAAGATAACTACACTTTACGTATTATCCATTGAAAATCTCGAACGCGACAAGAAGGAATTAGATGATATCTATAATCTGCTTGGAATAAAACTTGAAAAATTATACAATGATTCAAGAATACACGAAAGGGAGATGAAAATAAAGGCCATCGGAAATATAGAAGCCATGCCAAAATCAATAAAAGAGATTCTATTTAAACTTGAAAAAGAGACCAATCACTACGACCTAACTTTTCTTAATATAGCTATCGCATACGGTGGACAGCAGGAATTAGTTGAAGCAATTCGAAAAATTGCTCTTGATGTAGAAAAAAAGGAGTTACAAATATCAGATATTAATGAACATTCAATTGATTCATACCTCTATACTTCACATCTCCCCCAACCAGAGCCAGATCTTATCCTGAGAACTTCTGGTGAAAAGCGGCTCAGTGGTTTTCTCCTATGGCAAAGTGCGTATAGTGAATTAGTGTTTATGGATGTATTTTGGCCCGAATTTCGAAAGATTGATCTAATGAGGGCAATTAGGACATTTCAAAGACGTCGAAGACGATATGGAAAGTAAGAGAATATTGATATTGCTATGGGTTATTATTTGTACAACATTAAATGCCACAACATGGTGAATATGATCAAGAAAATGCAAAGTGGTTTTGCAATAAGTGGATCGACAAAAAACAATGGTTAGAAATTCATGGTTATTCTCCAATCTTCACAAATATTGGATTAAATGAAGATGAGGTTATAGATAGCAGTTAGTGGAAATGAATTTTCATTCTTAAAGATTGGTATGATGACGGAGAAATCTGCGGGTTTTATTATTACTTCCAATAACTTTCATGATTTTCATTATTTTGTATTATTACTTCATTATAGATCTGGTCATTGGGACTTTCCAAAAGGAAATATTGAAACTAATGAAACTGAATTTCAAGCTGCTACTAGGGAATTGAGAGAAGAAACAGGGATATCAAAATTTAGATTGATACCAAATTTTAGATACGTGATAAATTATAAATATTCTAGAAAATCAACTTTGATATCAAAACAAGTAACTTTGTTTCTAGCATCAACTGAAGTGAAAAAAGTAGAAATATCTCATGAGCACATAGGTTATAAATGGATAGATATTAATATTTCAACTAACCAACTAAGATATTCAAATGCAAAAAACGCATTGATTTATGCCACAAATTTCTTACACGAACTACCAACCAATATTAATTATTAGAATTGGGGTTTTCTAGGACATCTAGATATCTTCTATAGAAACAAATAATTGCCTATGCTAAGCAATAGTAGTCTAATTCAATTGTCAAAAAGTTGAAACAGGCTCTAATGACTTTGTATGCAATCTTATTTTCATTTACCAATATAAATATCAATTCACGTTAAAAATCAAAGTGCCTTCTGAAAAAAGCATTATCAAAACCGAATCAGATACAAATATTAATTTAGTTCAAGATTATCGTATTGTTGTTATACAATTAACAATTATAGACCTGATTATAAAATGCGATCACGTGTTTAAATTCGATATTAAAGGGGACATAATATCATAATCATGACCTTCAACAACTGAACACTAAACATTTTTCTATCTTCAGAATTCTTTCAAGTCCAGTAATCTAGATAATGTTTTGCGCTTGTTTTTTGAATGTAAAATAGAACGACCTATTATTAGATAGCTGCTTCCACTATTAATTGCCAACTTCGGGTTACCTCCTTGAGTACCTACACCTGGAGAATAAATAGGAATATTTGAAAGGGTTGAGATATGTTTTAGGATCCTCAAGTGTGTAGCTCCGACTACAATTCCATCAACATTACTTTTTTTCGCATATTGTAGCAAAATCTCAAATAGAGGTAAAATTTTATTTTCATTTGATTTTCTCATTACTACGTCCAAACCATATCCTTCAGTAGCATTTTCGTGACTCATGTAGGCCAGTGAAATTACTCCCATTCCAAATTTGTGAGCGAGGCGAACAAGCGAGGTTAATTCCTTTCCTCCAATTATTGGATTTATGATCACCGAATCAAAGCCCACCAAGTGCAAATATTTTAAAGTTTCCTGATTTGTGTCGGTGACGTCGTTTAATTTTATATCCGCTATTGACACCAAACCGTACGAATGTATTATTTTGTTCATATTTTCAATATTTCTCTTATTAAATGGGAGCAGTAGATGAAAATTTATTTTAATAGCACAAAGAAACGGATACAGATTCCTAATCATTTTTTCAATATATTTAAGGTTCTGATATCGTGCTTCCAAATCTAGAGCAAGTATTATGAAACTCTTGTTAGCATTTGAAATTTGAGCGATTCGTTCCCTGTATGATCGGACTTTATTCATTAACCTTCACTAAGGGGTGTGACCCAAATAATTTTATTAATTTGATGTAAATATACCCATGTTCTTCAATGTTGTTTGTGAATGTTGGATCTTCTGATTTTAGACTAGAATACTTTATAAAAGAATGCACTGGATTTTCAGGAATAGTTGCATAATAAAAATAGGAGATTCCATCGGATTCAGCCATATTCAATGAGGTACCAACAACATATTTGGATTTCTTAGTACTGCTGAAAACAAAGAGAGGAAGTGGGGATTCATCATAAATCATTTTATACGATGCAATTTTTACCAGACTTTGGAAATTACTCAATTTGATTGGCGCATATTTTGAATTCTTAGTACCTTTTGGTCTGCGCCAAAAAATCGATGGAAATTTATCTACGGAGATGATCGGAGAATATACAACCGAAGGATTTTGTATGTTTTCTACTATCGACACCTCTTCAATTCCATTACTGTTTCTATAAGCAAGATATTGACCGCGACTAGAATATTTGACGTAATATATTACAGGTACGTTATTCAGAAAATCAATTTGTGTTGCCAATAAATCTTCTTTCTCCAATCTGAAGGAAAAAGTAAGAAGCGATGTTCGTTCAAAGGCACAGACAAGTCTGCCAAAATCTTGAATAGTGGAAACTTCAATAAAGAAAGATGACTTAAGTTGCAATGTTTTACGTTCTAAAATAACATTATTAAAATCATGCGAATAAAGAGCTTGTCTAGATTTATCTCTATCTGGACCTTTTCAACTATTTTCTATGCGTCGATCAATTATTTCATTTATCTCGGCGCCGGTTCCTATAAGAACAACCTTAACACCAAGATTGTCCTCTATCTTTTCTATAAAACTCTTTGCTTCAATAGGTAATTTAGAGAATTCTTTTAGACCCGCACACTCCGGAAAAACTACATCCAATTTAGTAACAGCTATTTGGGTTGCACTGTTTATCATTACTGATTTCTTTGCCAATTCCATATTAAAGGGTGACGATCTTCTTTGCCTCCCAGTTACACTTCCATATTCTATCCAACCCAATTTTCGAGCTCGGTCAACTGTAATTTCATTTTCCAACGGGCCACTTCCAACTCGAGTGACATAGGATTTAAAGACTAAAATAACATCATCGACTTTTTTTGGTCCTATGCCAATATCAGAACATATTCCAGAAGCAGTAACATCTTTAGAAGTCACAAATGGATAGTCACCATGATACAAAGAGAGAAAGGTTCCTTGTGTTCCCTCTATGATTACCGATTGGTTTTTGTCAATAGATTCATTAACAATATCAGAAACATTTCCAAGATAATTCTTCAATTCATTTACGTTTTTGGCCAGATTCAGGATTCTTAAAGCGCGATCAGAATTTGCCGGACCTGTACCGCTACCTGTAGTACCAACTATTTTTTTTAAATGCGCATCTTCCATGTCTCTTTTTATGTGCAAATCATCAATAATTCCACATTGATTGTCTATTACGGTTCTTTTCTCCGCATTATACTTCCGTGCTTCGTCTATCAGGATGTTTGGTGTGACAAGAACTCCAGCACCAATCAAAAGTTTGGTTTCAGGATTTAAGACTGCACTTGGCAACATGCGGACTTTAAAAGTTTCATCATTGTAAACAAATGTGTGACCGGCATTTGCTCCAACTCCCCCTCTTACGGCAATTTGTGGGTTATCCTTAATCGATAAGTATGCAATAATTTTTCCTTTTCCTTCATCTCCATAAAAACCCCCTACTATTACTTTACAGGTCATTTTCAAATTCAATTGAATTTCAAGTAAATATAAGGATAATCAAGAAAGATGAAAATTATAGATCTTAATCGAATCATTGGATATGACCAATTCAGAATTTACATATTGATGTTTTAGTTTTATCCGAACAGATCGTTCACGAAAATAGCAGTTATCTTTAATATTAACTACCTTTATTGAGAGTGACACAATTTTATATAGTCGATTCAAACTAATGATACTACTTAACATGGATTATGCAAAGTTGTGTAAAGAGATATTAGAGCTGGATGCAAAAATTCGTTTTGCAGGTGTATGTGACGAATCGGGTGAGATTAAATTTGGTGGTCAGCGAGAAGGCCTGGAGAATTTACTTACAGCTGAAGAAACAAAGAGATCGAATTTGCAAGCACTTGCTAGATGGGGATTACGCAATTCCTTAGCATCCAAAGTGGGCAAAGGAAAATACGCAATGGCAGAGTATGAGAAGATAAAACGCATTACTGCTCCTTTGGATAACGATCATCTTTTACTAGTTACCACGGAAGTAGACGCAGATCATCAAAACATAATAACGAAGGTTCTAAAATTACTACAAGAATAATCATTCGTAGGGCAATATCAGAATCATGCATATAGCCCTACTTGGCTTTTTTATGATTTTTACTGATTTGAATTAATTAATTTGCAACTGAACTCATTTAATCCATCCATGCTCATGTTCCCTGTGATCATGTGAAGCTCCCACACCGGTTACTGCTCCCATGTAATCCCCATAAACTGCTATAACGTCCTTCATATCTGAGAGCTCTTTGAGAAATTCTAATGTTAATTTGTTGTTGAAGGCATAATGCGTTCCGCTATCGTGTATTGTCGGGTTCATTCCAGTCTTGCTAATAATATAATTTCGCATTTGTTCAGAATTTACTTCTGGTTTTGTGAAAAACTCTATCAAGTAAAAAGGATCTTTATCTGGATTATTTCGTTTTCTCATCATCAGATCATGAATGAGCTTGGGATGAACCTTCGGAAGATGCATTTCATACAGAGTATGAAGTCCTTCAAAGACTCTTTTTAATTCATTCAGCTCAGACAAACTAGTATTCAATAATAATAATATAGCTTTCTAGCTATAAGAGCATTTTCGACTATCTCATTTTCTCGAAAATTATTTTATGAATTTATTTGTATCTTGTTTTCAGCTTGAGTATACTCTGTGATATTTTGGGTAACCAATTAAATATGTTAAGGATAAGCTGGATACTTGATATCCGCCTATGAATTCCAGTGACAATGACATCGAAAATTTACTTTTTATCATAGCAAATCTCCCAGATTTTATTAAAGTGTCAATTTGCAGAACTAAAACAAGGGAATTAGTAGAAATGGGAGAATCGGAAAAAAAAGAAGCCATAGCCAAGAGTCTAAATTCCATCAACTTGATCCAACAAGATAAACTGGTTGAATTAACGAGAACCTGGATGAAGGTGATCTCAGAGATAGAACCTGATGAGCTCACGGGAATATTGCATTGTTATCTTCTGATATTAGATAGCTTCAATCTTTTTAATAAAATAGATCCGAAGTTGATATTGAATGCATTTTTTTCTCTTAATGATGGTGAAAGGAATAAGCTAATGGTTTGTCTTAAAGAGGCATTATTTCTTAATCCTAATAGACAGCATATTCTGAGAAATATTCCAAGTAATTTGGCTAAAGTAATATTCAATTAAGGTGTTCCAGGATTTTCGGGGTTTTTTTTCAACTCCTCAACTTTGTCCAAGCCAAAGAATCCTCTTTCATACTTTTTTAGTGCCTTCCTGTGCTCTGGTAATGACATGTCTAAATGCATTTCATTTATTACCATAACTCCATAAGTAGTCCATTCTTTCCAGCAATCCTTACATGACGGATACTTTAATGAAGAAGGGTCTTCAATTTCTTTTTCCTCAAAACTTTTGCCACATTTTAAGCAATTCATTACAAGTGATGATATCTAAGGATATTTTATTGTTTTATTCAAATAAACTAGGCAAACAACCCATTCCTGTTTTTTTTGTATCCATGATTCTTCTTAATATGATTGCGCATTACCTCCATGCCTTCAAATTTCATATTGCACTTTTTACATTCGTATATCTTATTATCGTGCATTATTTGAAAATGGCCCATCATTTCTTCTAATGTTCTAAAATTTTTTCCACAATAGTTGCAACTATTTTTTTTTAAGAAATTAAATTTGTGAAAATTAAACATATCTATTGAATTGTGTTTTTAGTATTTATATTATTATCAAATATTTTCTACTTTGAATAGAAAACTGCTTAGAGTATTTCATTCATGTAGAATAATCAAAATCTTATTATCCTAATTTGATATCTTCCTAAATTATTATGGTACGCCTTGATGATGATTTCTATTCAAGGAATACTGAAAACGTTGCAAGGGATCTGCTAGGTAAGAAATTAGTTAGAATGTATGATGATGGGTCAGGAAAGTTAAAGAGATTGTCTGGGATCATATATGAGACTGAGGCATACGGATCAAAAAATGACCCTGCAAGTCACGCTTTTAATGGCTTGACGAATAGGAATTCGGTAATGTTTGGCGAAGTTGGTAAAGCATATGTCTATTTTATTTATGGAATGCATTATTGTATGAATGTTACTGCACACTCTCCAAAAAGAGATGCAGGTGCAGTGTTGATTAGATCTTTGATACCAATTGAGGGAATAAATACAATGATGTTTCTTTGTAATATGAAAAACAAATTGAATCTAACAAATGGACCTGGCAGGTTAACAAAGGCGTTACATATTAACAAATCACACAATGGACTCGATCTAATTAACAAACAATCAATACTACAAATAGAAGACGGTATAAAACCCAAGAAAATAGTTATTACAACAAGAATTGGTATAAGTAGAGCTCAGGAGAAATGTTGGAGATACTTGCTTTCAAATGATTAGTCAAAAAATCTCAGCTATTATTCCAGTTATTTTTTTACACTATCACGCTACCAATACTTGGCCTTTATTTTTTCGATTACCCTCTCGTGTTCAGGGCCCCTTCTTCGGGCATATTTTTCCATCGCACTTAATGGGACGCCCCCCAATGTTCTTGCCAATCCTGCGAAGAAGACATTCTTTATTGGATTATCACGGCCTACTTTATGCATAAATTTCTGAATTCCATACCTGAAATTATGTTGCCATGTCTTGTACATCACTCCCAATTTAGACGGGTCCATGGTATTTCCAATATCAAAAAATTCTGATTTTTCGAGCAGTCCTATTGGAACAAATGTCAGAGGAGTTGTTGTAAATTTCGAATCAGGTTGTTCTGTTTCCAGAGAATGAATCAATTCAATCGTCTCCCAACTATCCTCTACAGTTTCATCGTTGTCTAATCCCATTATCAGCGTAAACGCGGGAACCCAATAGTTTTCATTTAATGTCTTTATTCCAGTCTTGACAACCCAATGCCATTCAGAAGGCTTAAATGGAGATAATTTTCTGTCAGCATATTTTCCAATTAATCTTATGCTTCCAGTCTCAAAACCACACTGTATGCCTATCATATTGTCAGGTGACGCTCTAATTATTTTCGAAATGTTCGGTATTAAACGCTCATCAGCTATGGCTCCAGCAAGAGTGCCATGAGTTGGATTGGTATGTTCGATACCAGTAGACATTATTCCAGAAAATAATTCTTCTAGCGCTTCTCTATTTGGTTCCATGTTTTTGGTCGTTCTTGGATTCAGTCCATATACAAAAATGTCATCACTGTGTACCCAGGCATTCTTCAATCCGCCATATTTCATATTGACTTCTATTTCTTTAACAACTTTCTCTACTGGATAATACCTTAAGGGTCTAAGAGTCACATCACAAAATTTACAGCCGCGTCCGCAGCCTCTCATTACTTCAATCATCCCATGCATACTTGGATTAATTATGGTCGGAATTTCATCGACTGTAGGTTCGTTGCAATAATGAATAAACCTTCCATGATGAGTCTTATCATCTCTTACAAACTCTTTTATCTCAACTTTGAAGGGATTTTTCTTAAATGGGTTTGCTGTTTCAAGTTCATTATTGATCAATGCATCAAAAAACTTGGCACCAGCACCATCTATTTCAGGACCTATGCCACCCAGATCGCCTTCTACAATTCCGTATAAACCATATTCCTCTATTTTCGCCGGATCGTAGTTATATTGCCATGTACCGGAAGCACCTGAAATCACTTTTGCCTTGCTTCCATTTTTTTCCTTTGCTCTATTAATTTTCATATGGAGATCTTTGGTATAGAATTCATCGTATGAGATTTGCTTACGTCCATAAGTGAAAGTCATAGTTACAGGACCCATTCCAAGAGGATCCATTTCGTATGTCCCTACCACTTCAGTTTCAGGACCGATGAATTTTTCTACATAATCTGGATGTGCAACTACAACATCTTCTCTGCTGTAACCATCTCTAACCAGAGAAGCTTCAACTTTCCTCAACCCATAAGGGGCATAATCTGCAATTCCATTATTATTAGAAATAGGATTACAAATAAAATCAAACAATAATCTAGGAGTGACCTGGTTGCGCAGTATTTTGTATAGTAATGTGTTATGCGATCTGTTGGGATCAATAGCTGGTGCGCACCCGAAAAATGATGCTAATGATATACCACGATATGGCGACATAAGAGTACGATCTGCTGTAAGAACAACCTTTGGATATTTCAAGAGTCCCTCATACATACCAAAAAGGCGTAGATTTTAAGTTTTCCAAATTTTAGAAAATTATTTAGAAACTCTTACCTTAATATGATTCTGAGAATATCCTTGTCTTCCAAAAGGTGATCTAATCCTACTTTTTGGGAACTAAACTTAACACTTTTGCCCCAAACATAGGCATACTTGAAGTCTTTTACGAAATTCCTATGAATCTTTAGACACACATCACGAATGGTACAATTTTGATTCATAATGAGTGGTTCTTCATAATCAATCTTATCGCCTCTAGGCTTGAGAAAAATTCTAATAAAGGCCAATTTATCATATATGGATCTTTTCAAATAATCAATGTTTATTTTACGATCTGCGGAGATAGCAATAAAATTCTGGATGGTTCTATCTATCTTTGAAATGAATTTACTATCAACTAGATCTATTTTGTTCAATACGACAAGCGAAGGTAAGTAAATCCTGTTACCAGAAACAACGTCTATTAATTGTTCGACCGTTAAGTTTGGTTCCTTGATTATTATTCGGCCACTGTTAATCCCATGGATTTTGAGCACTTCCTTTACTAACTGATCGGGAATGCTAGAAACCTGATTATGAATCGACAGTCCCCCATAGTGAGCTTTTTCTATAAATACTTCAGGAATCTTTTTGTTAATTCTTATTCCAACATCATGAAGCTCATTTTCCAATATGTTCAGAAGTTCAGGTTGAAAAACGTCCAAGACCATGAGTACTAGATCTGCATTTCTTGCAACCGAAAGAACTTTTCTTCCTAAACCTCTACCTTTAGATGCTCCTTCTACGATTCCAGGAAGATCAAGTATCTGAATCTTGGAACCATTATAATCCATCATTCCTGGCACTGCAGTGACTGTTGTAAATTGATAAGATGCAGTACGTGAATTTGCATTAGTTAATGCATTCAGCAATGTTGATTTTCCTACACTGGGTAATCCTACAAGTACTACTGATGCATCTCCAGATTTTCGAACGTTGAATCCCTCATTTTCCTTTCCTGTTGATACATTTTTTCCATGCCTATTTTCATCTAATTCGCGTCTAAGTTTTGATATTTTTGCCTTAAGAATTCCAATGTGAAATTCTGTAGCCTTATTTATTTGAGTCCGATGGATCTCTTCTTGAATAGCTTTAATTTTCTCAGGAATTCCCAGGGATAAAACCCCCTAAGTTAATTGCCTTCCATTCGATAAATATCTTTGTTCGTGAATCGGGATCAATTCTTAATTAGACTCTTGTTATACGATCAAAATCCGATAATTACCATGTTCACAATATTTGTTTTAGAGAAAAGCAAATTTGAATCATTCCTACAAAGCTCTTTTCCTTTCATAAATATAGATAACAATTCCCACAACTGAAATTATTGCTCCCAAGAGTACATAATTTATTGGAGGTAAGAATATTACTCCAATGTTTGGAATAACCAACTTGACCCTTCCAATGAAATTATGATCCTTTATTGGGAAATCAACTCCTGGTATAGACACCGCACTAGAATCCCCCTTTGTTATTATTACTCTCTTTCCGTTTTCTAATGTAATTTCAGCAATACGATGTACTATTATTCTATCTTCCCCAGCAGGTTTATTGAAGACTATAATGTCGCCTACATTGGTGCTATTAAACATGTGCCCGTCGCCAATAATTATGAGGTCATTTATCTTTAAGGTCGGATGCATTGTATCACTAGATATTATGAATAGAGGTAATGGGTTATCAAATTCAGTCTCAAGATAATGGTAAAGTGAAATACTTATTAGAACTCCTAAGACAAAAACTATGATATTTTTGATAGCAGTAGGAAGGCGTGATTTTTCATCTAACAAATCATGAAAAATTATTTATATAGATTAGATAAATCTTTAGATTTACATACATTATTGGCAGCTCAGTCTAATGCCTTTTCATCATGTTAAATGATACTTAGTATAACTCTGAATCTTCACTGCTGCCACTAGTTAGTTTATTTTTTTGATATTTAACATAATCGTCTACAGAAGAATTTGCTTGCAAATCAGCGTCATAATTTTCAGTTCTCATAATGTGTCTGTATTCTACTATATCAAATAATTTTTCTAGGTTGGATATTTCCATTGACATATTTTTTAATTCAATATTTCTGATTTTATATTTTTTTGATCGCTGATTTACTAGTAATATGCTATCTGATTTAATCCGAATCTTATTGGTGTGGAGATTGCTTATCTGTAATGCTCTTTTTAGGGCAAAATATTCTGCTTGATTATTTGTCTTGATGCCAATAAATTCTCTATAACTAAATAACCTACTATTATCCTTAAATGCAATTATCCCAATACCTGAAAGACCTGGATTTCCTCTACTTGAACCATCAATGTAAATTTCATGCAATAAAATTCAATATTATTACCTATAATATAATATTAACAATAGTTCTTAACTACCTCAGAATAATAACTGTGATATTTACGTTTCTTGTGTTTTCATCAGATAGATACAAACCTTTTTCAAATATATTAAAGTGCATTTTTAAGATTCTATATAGGTGACAATGGATGCCTAAAAGAAGAATAAAAGAAGACAAACCAAGGAAAAAAATGGGGAAAAAACAAATTCTAATACCACCAATAATAGTCGGTATTGCAACTCTTTCTGGATTCTTGATAATGCATTTCTTTCCAGCTCCATCCCCAGTTCAAGTTTGCCTTAAGGCGCATAACAAGGATACATTTAATATTCATTCCAGAATCGACTTGGAAGTTGATGGACACAAAAAATTATTTCCGGATACACTTGGAAAACATAAAGATGGTAAGGAATGCCTAAGAGTTATTCATGCAGACAGTATAGGCGATGCAGTTCATGTACAATTCGTTCGCCCAGTGAGACTTACATTAGATGATTTTATGAAGATTTATTCTACAGATAATAGCACAATTCAAGTAATAGATAATTCAACTGGAAAGAACCAATATCAAAATATTAGTCTTGCAAATTATAATATTGACTATTCTTATTTCTCTGATAATCGCTTTGTTAAAATTAGTAATCTGACAAGTTCGCCTCCCTTGAGCGATAATTTTCTTGGAAAGATCTCACTGGTCTCCAAATAGGTATAAATAGAAAGTATCATTTTTGATAGGGATTGAGTAAATCTGCAGTAATTATTAAGGGTGATGGGACTGGACCAGAGCTAATCGATGCAATGATCCAGGTACTGAAGGAATGTAATTCAAAGATTAAATTAATTCCTTGTGATGCTGGATCAGAATGGTGGACTAAGAACGGTGGGAATTCATATATTTCTGATGAAGTATGGAACCTTTTGGAAAATTCCGATGCTTGTTTTAAAGGTCCAACCACAACTATTCCAACTCCTACAGCACCTAGAAGTGTGGCTGTAAGCATTAGGCAAAAATTTAACTTGTTCGCTAATGTTCGTCCAATAAAGACATACAAGAATTCCGTACATCAACTGGATTTTATTTGTGTAAGAGAAGCAACGGAGGGACTTTATTCCGGTATAGAATTTAAGATTGGTGATGATTCTGCTATAGCTGTAAGAAAAATAACTAAAAAAAGCTGTGAAAAAGTAGTAAGACATGGATTTAAATTAGCAACTGAAATGAAGTTTAAGAAAATTTATGTTATTACCAAAAGAAATATCTTAAAAGAAACTGATGGCATTTTTTGGAACACTGTGCAAAACATGCAATCAGAATTCAAAGAAATTGTTGTCGAGGAATATTATATAGATAATATGACACAACAATTAGTCAAGAATCCAGAACGGTTTAACAAGAGTATATTGCTAAGTACCAACTTATTTATGGACATTGTATCTGAATGTGCTTCTGGACAGGTAGGATCTATTGGAAACGTTTACTCCGGAAATTATGGAGACAATTATGCAATGTTTGAACCTGCGCACGGGAGCGCTCCAAAATACGCCGGTACAGATAAAGTTAATCCTGTAGCTACTATTCTGTCGGGTGCCTTGATGACTAAATATCTTGGAGAGAATGATATATGTAACGCAATCTTTGCTGCAACTGAAGAGATAATAAATGAGGGAAAATATCTCACCTACGATTTAGGTGGTTCAGCGTCTTTAAGTAAAATGGCAAAAGAAATTGGAAGTAGATCTAGGAATCATTTACCATGATATAGTAATAAAATCAAATAGTAAGTTATTGATTCATATACTTAGTTCAATAATTTTCAATGTTTCATAAAATAGATCTTTCTGAGCTATATTTTTCATCATAAGATTATTTTTTTCTATAAATCTATCTAATTTTTCAGTATCTGAAAGGCTTGATACCAGCATTAGTATTTTGCCGTTACTAGTTAATTTGCCAATTGCACTTATTAGAAAGTGAATAGAAAGTTCAATTCCTGTAGGGCCCCCATCCACAGTCTTATCCACATAATTTTTGGTATTTGGGAGATATGGTGGATTGAATACAATCATATCAAATTTAATGTTACGCAAAGCAGTTGCCGCATCACAACATACCACTCTCTCATTTCTTGACATCCTAAGTATATGTTTTAATGAATAGAAATCTATATCCGTTCCTACAACAATACTAAAATTCTTTGATAGTTCTCTTAAAATGAACCCACTACTGATACCCATTTCTAGTGCGCTAACGCCATGATATTGGTTGACAATATTTGCGAGGAAAATACTGTCATCAGATGGAAAATACAATAAAGATGAAACGTCCCAATCAAATTTATATTTGTACGACTTGATTTGAGTTACTTATTTGCCAGAATTTTCTCTATCATTTAATACATTGGAAATTTTTACTAGTGTTTCTATATTTAATTCGTCGATTCTTTTATTGTCATATTGTCTATTGTTTAATAATGACACGACGTTCTTGTTTCTATTACTAAAAAGATACTCTAGATTTGCAATAATATCCTTAGTCATTTTCTTTTTTTTGCTTTTTAACCTTATGACTGTGGATTGAATTTGGGGAGGTGGTAAAAAAGAATCTTTACCTACCTCAAATAATGGCTCAATATCAAAACAATATTGGGTAAGAACCGTAACGACAGAGTACTTTGCATTTCCTGGAGATGCCTTGAGTTTTTCTGAAAATTCTTTTTGTACCATTATCACTGCTTCCCTAAATTCGTGTAATGATAACCACTTCATAATCTGTTTTGATCTGGAATATGGAATATTAGACAAAAAAAAGTCAAATACAAAAGGATCGTGGGCAAAGAAATCTTCATTGAAAATCCTGATATTTTCTACGTTCATAAGGTAAGTTTTTGCTTTAGAATACAATTCTTTGTCTATCTCAAAGGAATATACTACTTTAGCAAGTTTTGATATCTCTTTCGTTAAATAACCATATCCAGTACCAAATTCTAGAACTGTATCTTTTTTTCTAACATCACACGACTCGATTATTTTGGAAATAGTACTATAGTCTATAAGAAAGTGTTGACCATAATCGGTCCTCTTGTCATTTTCCAACGAATAGTGTCATCCTAGTTTCTCGAGTAATCTCTTCAATTATTCTTTTTGTTACTAGTTTGTGTATATCTTTTAACCCTATTCTTGATTGGATATCTGAAAAAGAAGTAAATTTTTCCTTTTCTCTGTCTCTAATTATACTCATCATGTACGTCTTTCCTATTCCTGGTATCAATTCAAGCGAATGAATTCTAGGAGTTATTGGTTGCGCGCTATTTATAGAGGATACAAATCGTTCCTCATTTGTGAGTACTATCTTTTCAACAATGGGCGGAAGCTCGTTCTTTGCAGATTGTGATATTGAATTGTATTGTAATTTGCCAAGAACACTGATTATTTTGTTTCTACCTTCTTTTCCAATGTACACTTTTTCGCCTATTTCAAAATTAGCGTTTTGAGCGCCTAGTAGTTCTAATAAGGTTAAACGATTTTCCCCTATCGCTTGAATAATTATTCCCTCTCTGCCCCTTATTGTGCTTGACTTTCCTCTAAGAGAGTAGTCTAACACATATGCATATTCTTCAAACTTATGGCTATGAAGAGTATAATCATGACTCGTATGTCTATTATGAATATTATCTTGATTGGTAGAATCCAATTACTTGCAAATATATATTGCGTACTTTTTAAGTTTCATGTACTGACGTAATTTTTTGTAATATGCTTTCCGACGTTGATGTTAGTATTAATTTCTTCCAACCAAATGTAAAAGCCCTTATTTCCTCCAAAGATGAGGGTAATATATTCACGACTTCTACTGCCTCTTCTTCAGTAAGACCGCATTCACTTATTAATTCGCTAACTAATTTCTGTGCCTGCTTTTGAGATATTTTTGAGAATTTATTCACATAATCATAGGTCCATCTCTGAATTTGATCCATTTCATCAACTTTCTTCGTTTCCAATATCTCCTTAACATCCGGGAGTGTAATCATTTCTTTTTTTGTGATTTTTGTCAATATGCAATACCTTCTATTTTATGGGGCGGATATGGTTGAATTTAGTTTGCAAGAACTTTTGTTTGTCACCAACTAGTATTCCCACCTTTACAGTTCTTCTCCCAATATCTTTAATATATCCAACCCTTCCTTGAAACCTTCTATGTGGAATTGTTTTATGTTCTCTTGGATCTATGACTACCACAACTTTATCACCGACTGAATAATTAATAAGTAAATGTGAAAGTCCCCTTGACATATTACCCTTAGTTAAAATATGTCTGGTTTTCCTTCTAATACCGTGAGATTTTGGCATATTGGATTATGATGTTTCTCCATAATTTAATATTATCTAGTAATCTTGACTTTTTGTTTGGAACTGCAAAATATGGTTTGAAGTAGGGCAAGAACCTTTATTTTTTCATAATTCACTTGTTCATCTATTATTTTTGAGGATCTCCAATTCCTTGTTCATTGAGTGTAAATAGTATCTCACTTTCTGAATGATATGGACTATCGACCATTCTTGCTATTCGATTTTTGCCAGCTTTTTTTAGGTATAGGCGATATGTACTAGCATGGGCCATGACGTTTCCACCAGTGGCTTTATGTGGATCACCAAATATTGCATCTGGTGAGGACTGTATTTGATTAGTTATCACTACCGCTACTTTGCAGGTTTCAGCAATCCTTAGGAGAATGTGTAACAATCTGTTAATTCTTTGTTGTCTTTCTGACAAGAAAGATCTACCAAGAAATTCAGCTCTATAGTGAGATACTATGGAATCAACAATCATGATCTTTATATTGTTCAAATTAATAATATTCGGAGATTCCTGAATAATCACTTCTTGGTGAGAGCTATTGTATGCTTTTGCAACTATAATGTTTTCAAGTGCTCTATTAGGATCAATTTTTCTTGCAGAGGCAATAGATGCGATTCTTTCTGGTCTAAAGGTGTTTTCTGTATCAACATACAATGCTCTAGATAAATTATCTTCACTTTCATTTTGTTGAACAGTAACACATAGTGTAAGACAGATCTGGGTTTTTCCTGTACCGTATTCTCCATATAGTTCAGTAATTGCTCTTGTTTCTATTCCACCACCTAGCAATTCATCTAAATTTTTTGAACCTGTAGCAATACGATATTCTGATTTTCTCTTTTCATATATTTGATTTGCAGTAATAAATGGTTTATCAAAAACACCATTGTCTTCTAATATTTCTCTTGCTCTATTACATAGTAATGTACATTTCTCTATCGTTATTCCTGTAGCCTCCGCAATATCGATAGGACCACGAATAACTAGGTCTTTAATGGATCTAAATCCAGCTTCCCTTAAACAAGTTTTAGTTGCTGGACCAATATCCTTTAATGCATCAATATCAAATATTCCGTCATTACCAGTATCGGACAATTTGTATAAATCAAATAGTACCTAATAATTTGATTTGATTTTTAAACCTTGTTGTTTGTTGTATTGCATTGATTCACTACACATCATCATTTTCCAGATAGGATTCTTTTCGCCAAATTCAATGTTCCTTCTATAGTGTGTTCCTCAGATTCTGCTGGAAGTACATTTCTTGAAACAAGCTCCCTTGTGGTATTGGGACCTATGCTTATCAATACGTCAATATTTCTGAAATATTCCTCAAAATTCGAAAGAATATTTTGCATTATGCTAAAGAAATAACGTACTGCCGAAGGGCTAGTAAAAATCATCACATGTATTCTGTTCTGTTCCATTTTCTTGGAGAAATCTATCCAAGTTTCATTTATTGTTTCTATTTGCGGATAGTATGTGTAAAATTCATCTACAATTATTCCCATTGAATTTAATTTATCTTTAAGAATAGAATTTGAGGCGCCACTCCTCGGTATAATAATTCGAGTACCGCGTTTAAGCGACAGTTTTCTAATTATTTCTAAAATTCCCTCAGAAGAAAAATCGCTCGGGACCCACTTTACAAGAATGCTATTTGCTTCTAGCCTTTTTCTTGTTGATGGGCCGATTGCAATTACATTACATTTCTTCAATTGTTCCTCAAAGAGGTGAGTTAGATTATTTTTTCTCGCCAATTCAAACAAAATATCAACAGAGTTAGGACTCATGAAGATATAATAATCATATTTCTTAGTGCAGATATCAGAAAATTTTTCGGAAAAATCACTTGACTCAACAGGAATTAGCTTGATAGTTGGTAAAGAAATCGGAATCCCACCTTTTTCCTTCACTAGTCGTGTGAATTCACTATTCTTATTTTCCCCACGAGTTATTGCAATTGTTTTGTTGAGGAAAATTTTACTCAATAGCATAATAAAATTTGCTTCTCATAAAAGCATTAGGATTACTATTTTAAGATATTGATATATTTTTAGACAGCTAGTGGTTTGGAGGAAACCATTCTATCTTGTTTTGAATACCAACAACTTTTCCGATAATGATTATGGAGGGAGATTGAACTTTTTTTTGTTTAACTTTTTTTTCAATATTACTCAAATTTCCCATTATTACTCTTTGTCTCTTTGAAGTGGCATTTTCAATAACTGCAATTTTGGTATTTTCCGTCAACCCTGAGCTAATCAACTTTCTAGTAATGAATCGTAGTTGTTCCAAGCCCATGAAAATCACAATTGTATCTGCCGCCTTACTCACTGAATTCCATTTTATAGACGATTTTTTTTTATCAATTGACTCATGTCCTGTTAATATGACTACAGAAGATGAGTGGTCCCTGTGAGTTAATGGTATGCCTGCATATACTGCGGCTGCATTTAATGAAGATATCCCAGGCACTATTTCATATTTTATATTTTTAGATGATAAAAATTCAGCCTCTTCACCGCCGCGTCCAAAAATAAATGGATCACCTCCCTTTAATCTCAATACTTTCTTACCATCATCAGCGTACTTTACCATCAGTTCATTTGTAATCTTTTGATTAATTGTTGGATCTCCGGATTCTCTACCAACGTATATTTTTTTTGAATGTTGAGACGCCATTCTAAGCATACTTCTATTTACTAATCTGTCGTAAAGAATAATATCGCATTTTGATAATAGTTTGGAAGCCTTTACGGTTAACAAATCTGCGTCTCCTGGTCCAGCGCCACAAATATACACTTTACCCTTTGGTATCACTTTTGACTGTTCCATTTTTCTAGTGCAGTTCTCCATTCATCCGCAAAATCCGCTGCTCCACTTGACAGAAAATCGTTTGCAAGATCTCTCCCAACTTGCGATGAATTTGATATTAGATCAGATTTTTTTAGATTTATTGATTGGGAACCATCTGCAGAGAAAACAGACGCATGCAATATAATTCTATTTGTTCTTAAATTAGGTAATGCTATTGCACCAACAGGAAATCTGCAACCCGCATTCAAGTAATGTATTAATGACCTTTCAGCATCGATGGCATATCTTGTTGGTCTGTCTTCAATCTTTTGTAACATGTTGAGTATTTTCTTGTTATCCCTTCTGCATACAATCCCTATTGCTCCTTGTCCTGGTGCAGGAAGAAAATCAAGACAATCAAATCTTTGAACGATTAGGTTAATCATATCAAGCCTTCTTATTCCAGCTTCTGCCAGAACAAGGGCGTCGAAGGACCCATTGATACATTTTTTTATACGGTTTTCAACATTACCTCTTATTGGAATCACTTTTACGTTTGGATTCTTCCTTCTTACTTGAACAGCTCTTCTTAAACTGCTTGTGCCAACATAAGAATTTGGATCTAATTCTTCAAGTCTTTGATTTGATTTTCCGATCAATACATCGTTGGGTTTTTCCCGTCTTAATATTGATCCAATAACTAATTCATCATCAAGCTCAGTCGGTATGTCTTTAATACTATGAACTGCGAAATCTGCCTTCCCTTCTAACACTGCTCTGTCGACTTCCTTTTCAAAAACTCCTTTTTCGTTGACTGAGAAAAGTAATTTGTTTTTATTGATATCTCCACTAGATTTTATTTTAATGATATCACATTTCAGAGACGGATCTAATTTACGCAAATTATGCGCCAAAATTTCAGTTTGTATTAACGCTAGCTTACTTCCACGAGTAGCCACGCTGTAACTAGTTTTCAATGTCCTTCACTTTTCTCAATGCTATTGCAAAAGCCTCAATAGTCTTATCTATGTCTTCATCATCATGCGAATAAGATATGAAACAAGTTTCATATTGGGAAGGGGGTATGAATATTCCAGATTTTAATAGTTCATTAAATAATTTTTTGTATAGTATTTGATTTGATTTTTTAACGGCAGATGCATTCTTTATTTGTTCGTCCGTAAAATAAAGTTGGAACATTGATGAGATGTTGTTTATACTGGACTTAAATTTTAGATCCTTCATGAGATCTATAATTCCACCTGACAATGTGTCAGAGATTCGTGAAAGTTTTGGATATAAATCATTCTTAACTTCCCTTAATTTTTCTAATGTCGCAACTCCTGCAGTAACCGAAATTGGATTACCTGCATATGTACTTCCTTGAAATACTGTTCCCTTGGGAGAAAACAATTCCATTATTTTCTTTTTCCCTACTATGGCTGATAGGGGAAACCCATTGGCAATTGATTTTGCAAGTGTCATTAAGTCTGGAACAATACCAAAATATTCTGAGGCACCACCTAATGAGAGCCTGAAGCCAGTAACAACTTCATCAAAAATTAGTACAATCTCCTCTCTTTCAGTAATTCTTCTTAATTTATTTAGGTAATCTTCCTCGGGAATTATAAGTCCCATATTCGCTAAAACCGGTTCTACTATTACGCATGCAATATCATTATTGCGTTTTACTAACTCCTCCAGTGAAGCAATGTCATTGTATGGCAATAACAAAGTTTGTTTCATTGATTCTTCTAAATTGCCGTCATAAGAAGAGGATGAAGCACTTGATCCTGGATTAACCAAAACATAATCGTATGCGCCGTGATAACATCCATCAAATTTAACAATTTTTTTTTTCTTAGTAAAAGCCCTTGCCAATCTTATAGAATGCATGGTTGCTTCTGATCCTGTGTTCATTAGTCTTACCATTTCCATATTAGGAATCATTTCAATAAGTAACTCAGCCAACTTGACTTCGCTTTCAGTAGGAACACAAAAAATGTTGCCTTTGTCTAACTGTGCTTTTACAGCGCTTATAACTTCAAAATATGCATGGCCTAATATGACCGCACCATATCCAAGGCAATAATCAATTAACGTATCGTGTTCTCTTGTAATAATTTTTGAACCTTTTCCATACGAAGCGAAAAAAGGATACGGTTCATAGAAACGAACCGGACTATTGACACCACCAGGAATTATTTCTTTTGCTCTATCAAATAGAGAAGAGGACAAACATTGATATCATCATTTTGCAACTGTTATAATTGTATCTTTAGGAGTTGTTTAGTATCTCTGCAATTTTCTTTGTATGGTATGATATTATAATGTCAGCCCCTGCCCTTTTAATACACGTTGTGAACTCCATGACTAATTCATCTTCATTGACCCATCCTTCAAGAGCAGCGGCTTTAACAATGGAGTATTCACCAGACACACTGTAGGCACACACGGGTAGTAACGTAGTTTGTCTTGTCTTGTAAATCAAATCCAGATAAGGTAGTGCTGGTTTTATCATTATAATATCGGCTCCTTCTTTAACATCCATCATTATCTCATGTAACGCTTCATTCGTATTATGAAATGGCATTTGATACGATTTTCTATCACCAAATTCAGGGGTTGAGTGAGATGCATCTCTGAAGGGTGTATAGAGATTTGACGATAATTTAGCCGAATATCCAATTATCCCCACATTATTGAAATTATTATTGTCCAATGCTTTCCTGATCTTTTTCACCTGTCCATCCATCATTGCCGAAGGAGCCACAAAATCGGTTCCTGCTTCAGCATGACTCTTCGCAATCTTCGCCAATACTTTCAAACTTTCATCATTGTTAGCAACATTGTTTTTTATAATTCCACAGTGACCATGTGAAGTATATTGACACAAGCATACGTCGGTTACAGTTACAATTTTTTCGCCAAAATTTTGTCTTAATGTTTTAACAGATTTTTGAACAATACCGTCAACACGGTATGCACTAGTTGCTTTGTCGTTCTTAGATTTTGGAATTCCAAAAATTAAAAAAGTTTTGACACCCAAATCATACAAGTCTTGAATGTTTTTGATTAAATCTTTTAATGGGATCCTGAAGATTCCTGGCATGAGCTCGATCTCCTTAGGCTCATCAATTCCTTCTTGAACAAAAATAGGACACACAAGATCTTTGACAGATAATCTTGTTTCTTGCAACAAGTCCCTTATGGCAGTTGTTCGTCTTAATCTTCTTAATCTTACTTTTGGGAATCCACTGAACTCAACTTCTTCATTTTGGTTCATAATTAAAAATCCTTGATACTATGTTCAATACATCTTCATTTTTTTCAGTACTTCCAATTTCTTTTCTGAAATTATTCATAGGTGTGGATAATATACCTTCAACTATTGCATAAGACAACTGCTCCATTATTTCAAATTCTTTCATTCCTTTCCTAATACCAAGCATCCTAGCTGCCTTTGATAATTCTCTATTTCTTACTTCATCTACTATTTTGAATATAGATACCACAAATGGTTCTGCCTTAATTTTTCTGAACAGTAAATCCATGGATTGCATCCCACTCTGAATCATTTTTTCTGCTAATCTGATCTCTTCGTGTCTGCGCTTCAAATTTCTGTCAACTATTTCTGCAATTTGATCTATATTGACTAGTTTTATTCCTGAAATTGTTGCAATCTTGTCGTCTACAGTTCTAGGATTAGAAAGATCAAATATCATCATTCCCTCATTTTTTTTCATGCAGTTGGAAATTCTGTCATAGGTAATGAGATAATAGGGAGCAGTTGTTGAGACAAAAATGATATCAGTCTTATCAAAATTAAAAAGAGCATCCTCAAACTTTACTGGAGTTCCACCAACGGTACTGGAAAATGATTTTGCCCGTTCATAAGTCCTACTTGCAACATCAAAATTAACTTGCCTTTTTTTAAGTGATTTTGCAACGAGTGTTGCTCCCTCACCCGTACCAATTAGGAGTACTTTTTTATTTTGAAAATCATCAAAATATTTTTCAGCCAAATTAACGGCCATTGAGCCTATTGATATACTCCCTTTATTCAAACCCGTATTAGTTCTAATTCTGCCTCCAACCTTTATTGCATGTTCAAAAATGATAGGAATAAATGAATCGACATAACAATTCTGGCGAGAGTATTCCAATGCCCTTTTAACTTGACCCAAAATCTGATCCTCTCCAACCACTAAAGATTCAAGTCCGGATGTCAATCTAAGAAGATGATTAATTGCCCCTTTATCTTCATCAATTTCAGCAAGTTCAAATGACAATTCTTTCATTTCAGTAATGTCTCTCCAAATATCAAAGATCTTTTCGACATCAATCTTTTCTAATGCAAGAAAGATTTCTACTCTATTGCAAGTTTGTATGATAACACATTCTCTTATGTCACCACTTGTCAAAAATACGCGATACGCTTTACCAATATCCTTGAAAGTAAATTTTTCGAGAACATGAATTGGAGCTTTCTTGTGAGTTATTCTCACATTCAATAATTTTAGTTCATCTGTAATTACTGAATTCATGTTTTACTCATTTTTCCCCAATTTTTTAATATGTGTAATGCAGTCATTTTTGCTTCGTCGAGCTTATTTGATCTTAACAAATATTGGATATTTTTATCTTTTATTAATGAATATAGAAAATCCTTTCTCTCTTTCACAGTATCTATTTCTTGCCTTGCCTTCTTGCGTGCATATTCCTGTAAAATAATGTTGCTAATGTCTGAATCATTGATAATCTTGTGCAACATTCTTTCTATTTTCATTCTTATTTTTCTAGCCATTATTGGACTTTTTCCAGAAGTTGAAATAGCTACTTGTATTAAACCTTCAATATTTACTAAGGATGTATATGAAAAATCGCTTATAGTTGGATCATCAGATGCATATACAAATGCACCCATAGACCTGCCTTTTTCCACCAATTTTCTATTCAGTTCTTTATCATCAGTTGCAGCTAAAATTAAAAAAATATTATTGAATTCATCAAGAATTGAAACGTCCTTTATTCTCTTTTTTATTATCGTTAATTTTTCATCCTTCCTCATTTTTTTGAGATCCTTATTTAATCTGCTAGTTATTACGGTTATATCGCATTCTTGATCTAACAATCCATGTACTTTACGTAAGCCTTCAGTACCTCCGCCTATTACCAGTGCTCTTTTTTGGCTTACATTAAGATCCACTATCAACTAAATGCACCCGATGTGAACTATGGATTTGATACTCATGTCTTTATTTAATCATTCCATAGGTTTTTTCCAATAAAATCATCATTATTTTAGTCGATTGATCCTTTACCTCTTTTAACAATATCATATAGTATATATACCATAACGTCGTTATATTTCTGTAATGACTTCAGATCTGAATATGGACTATAGTAAATATGACTTTAAGGATTCAACTGAGCTGTACGTTTATTTAAGTAAGAAGGGACTTTCAAGGGGAACAGTTGAAGAGATAAGCAAACTTAAAGATGAACCTGAATGGATGCGTGAATTTAGACTACGATCTTTTGATGTTTTTCTTAGCAAACCCATGCCAAATTGGGGTGGCGATCTATCCCATATTGATTTTCAGAATATTTACTATTATGCAAAGGCTTCTGAAAAGCAAAGTAAGAGCTGGGATGATGTTCCAGATTCTGTGAGAAACACATTTGAAAAACTAGGAATTCCTGAGGCAGAAAGGAAGTTTTTGGCTGGAGTTGGCGCTCAATACGAATCAGAAGTTGTATATCATAATTTGCGAGAAGATTTGGAAAAACAGGGAGTGATATTCACAGATACTGATACAGCTGTAAAGAAATATCCTGATATTTTAAAGAAGCACTTTGGTAAAGTTATCCCTCCTGAAGATAACAAATTTGCCGCATTAAACAGTGCTGTATGGTCTGGTGGCTCATTCATATATGTTCCACGAAATGTAAAAGTTGATCTCCCGCTACAAGCATATTTCAGAATCAATGCGGAAAATATTGGCCAGTTTGAAAGAACTCTCATAATCGCTGATGAAGGGGCAGAAGTCCACTATATAGAAGGATGTACTGCACCTGTCTATGCAACAGAATCGCTTCATTCTGCTGTTGTAGAACTAATTGCAAAGAAGGGAGCCAAAATAAGGTATACTACTATTCAAAATTGGAGTAAAGACGTTTACAATTTGGTCACAAAAAGAGCATATGCATATGAAGATGCAACAGTTGAATGGATTGATGGCAATCTTGGAAGCAAACTAACAATGAAATATCCTGGTGTCTATATGCTTGGTAGACGTGCACATGCTGAAGTACTATCAGTTGCTTTTTCAGGTAGCGGTCAACATCAAGATGCTGGTGCAAAGGCGGTGCATCTTGCTCCCGATACAACATCTAGAATTACAAGCAAGTCTGTGAGTAAAGATGCAGGACGTACTACGTATAGAGGATTACTGCACGTTGCAAAGGGTGCAACCGGTGTGAAATCAAATGTAAGATGTGACGCTCTCCTGCTTGACGAAAATTCACGAACAGACACATATCCATACGTAGAAGTAAATGAAGATGATGCTACCATATCTCATGAGGCTACGGTAGGTAAAATAGGGGAGGATCAAATATTCTATCTCATGAGCAGGGGATTTTCAGAATCTGATGCATTGTCATTAATTGTCGGTGGGTTTATGGAACCATTTACAAAAGAACTGCCGATGGAATATGCAGTAGAACTCAACAGACTGCTAAAAGTAGAGATGGAAGGTTCAGTAGGATAAACGGCTATTTTAGGCAGATGCACAGTGAAGATCTGCTATAATCAAGAGCCATTACAATTATTTTTTGAATATCCTACACAATAAATCACTTTTGGCATGTTGAACTGAAATCCTTATAAACGGCTTTTAACTCCCTTCTGAATCATAGAGAGATTTCATGGAGAATTCTAAATGGATTTTACCTACCTGATTATGCAATTCCTGTGGAGTACTCATTATTCTGAAAATCCTCCATTTCCATTTTCCTTTAGCTCAATGATTGTTGCTGCTATTATCGCTATTGCATTGAACGTAGCATTTGCACTACTTAGAAAGAAAACTACAGATATTGAAAAAATGAGCAGAATTATGAAAGAATCAGTTGAATTTAGAAAACAGATGATGGCTGCTGTCAAAAAACAAGACAAGGCACAGATTGCAGAACTAAAGAAAAAACAGGCATATGTCAATAAAATGAATCTAGAAGTTCAGCAGCAGCAAATGAGGCCCATGTTTATCTACATGATACCATCGTTCATGTTGTGGATCCTAGTTTTCCCGCAGGTATTTGGTGGAGTAGTAGCTCTTTCTCCAATTGATCCTCACATACCTTGGATTACATGTAATGCAGAAAACGTAAAAAATGATAAACAAATGAATAATGATGGAACCCATAAAGGACCGTGTAGGATTCCCGGCCAGATATATTTGTGGGGATGGTTTCTAATTGTAAACTTTGCCTTTAATGGAATAATTTCTAAACTCACAAAAACAGCACTTCCAAGTATTACATAATTGCTAGATTTTTACACGCATATAGCTTTTTTATAATATTTTGTTTCTGAATTGATCTAATGTCGTTTTCATATCACGTTCTTTAAATTAGAAATCAATTGAGAAAGCTTGTTAATAGGATTGGCCGTAATTCTATTAAAATCGTCCATTGTATCCAAATCTTCTGACAAGTTATTAGATCTAATAATTATCGTCTGTGCGCTTGAATTTTTTGAAGACAATATGTGATTAAAATAACTATTATTATCGTAAGAGGTCTCAAACAAGTTAAAAGGATGTCTTAACAATAGATTAGTTCCATCCATTCTCATAGAAGGAACAATGATAGAACATTTTTGATGTTTTCTAGCCTCTACTAGCAAAAGTTCAAGTTCAAATGGATTTAGAAATACCAAGTCTATAGGGACTATGATATTTGACTTGACCATATTTTCTTTACAATAATCATCTCCCGCCATTATTGCAAAATTCACACCTTTCTCCTTAGAGAAGATGAATTTTATTCCATAATATTTGGAAATCCTTTCAACCCTTTCATCTTGTGAAATAGTTACTATTGTTGAGATACTATTACATTTTTTCAAATTAAGAATTGTGTGTTTTAGCAGTAGCTCGGTCAACACAATTTTCTGGTTTCTTGGAAGATCTAATCTCGTTTTGCTCAATTCAAATTGTTTAACTGGGATTATCGCTGCAATTTTCAAAATAAATCATCAGGCTTTACTGAAAATACTTAATATGTAATTGGACAAAGTAATTTCGTCTTGTAAATTTTGCATGACTATATTTGTCTTATATACATCGATGCCTAGCTTGTTAATCTTATTTTTATATCCGTCATCCATTTGAGAGATTACCAAATTCGATGCTATATCTTTGTAATATGATGCTATTCCGAATGGAGACGATTCTATACCCATTACTTGCATATATTTTGAGGCTGGGCCACTCAGCGGAGAATTACCCACTATCGGGCTAACTGCGATTACACTATCCTTCTTTGATTCAAGTTCTTTTCTTATTATTGGTAATGAAATTATTGGACCAATACTGGAAATTGGATTTCCGGGTGCTATTATTACTAATTCGGAATTTTTGATAGACTCAACTGCTCTACTATTTGCGGTTGCGGTTTCTATGCCCTTGTATCTAATATTTGAAATATCTAACTTTGCATGATTTTTGACCCAAAATTCTTGAATATGCATTTCACCCAGCGAAGTTTCTATTCTAGTTTCAACGTGATCATCTGAGGCGGGTATAATTGTAGATGATATCGAGAATTTTTTTTGTATCCATTCTGTAATCCACGACAGAGATTTTCCCTTATTCAAGAAGTTGGTTCTAATAATGTGTAGGGCAAGATCCTTATCACCGATTTTAAACCAATAATCTTGTCCTAGTTTTTTCATTTGTTCTATAAACATAAATGAATCATCCATCACTCCCCATCCTCTCTTTTTATCCAAGATATCGGCCAATCCGTAAATTATGGTGTCAATATCTGGGCATATGTACAATCCATGAAACCAAATATTGTCGGCAATATTCGAAATTACAGTCAAATCATGCCTCATCTTTGATATCCCTCTTGCTAATTTTACGGATCCTGTTCCTCCAGCTAATAGTGTAATCAAGATAAAAGAACGATCTAGTTGGCTTTACAACTTTTTTAAATTTTCCTAAGTTGAAATGATGAATTTGAATGAAATGATTGTCTTGATAGATTATCCTGAATACTTTATGAACTGAGAAAAAACTGGTCGATTCGATAAAGATTATAAACAGGTTGAATTAGTCTCTACCCTGTGAATAGTTTCAGGTTCATTATGGTAATTTTTTTGATAACATTCACAGTTTCTTCAATTGGTTCAACTGTTTATGCAGTTCAAATGACAGCCGTCCTGTCTCCTCAGCAAAATCAAGCAGAGCCAGTATTCACCGGAAACCGGTTTATAACTTTACAATACGATCAGGCAAGTGAACTAGCAAAGAAATTCGCTAACGTCAGTGATGATCTCAAATTTAAAGTAAATAGTTCAACTCGTGGAATGTCAGAATTAATATCAGGAATAAATAAGGATATAATCACAGAAAAACAAAGCCCAATATTTATTGAAAATGGAACGATTGACTATACTGCAACTTTAAAAGGAAGCAGCGATAGGCTCACAATGTCATACAAAGTAGTATTTACCCCCACCATAAGTGGATTCACTCTTCCAAGCAATAATTCAGGTGCAGCGTCATTGGTCGATCTAGATTGGAGAGGATTTTATACCTCAAGGCCTCTTGCGCTTCAAGTACCTAATGTTGGTAATATCAGTATTAACTATCCGTTGAGTTTACTTGAAATAAAGTATCCAGAATTAGCACAACAACTGAAATCGACAGAAGCAAATGAAATATTTCAAACACCATTGTTCAATTTTGAAGATATCGGTACGCCCATGGATCGCTGGCACTTTTTATTCGATCCCACTGGTAGCCAGGCATCAACAGCCGGTTCAGGATACCAGGAATTAGGAGGCGCTAGAGTAGTCTCGATCTTTTCTTTAGGTGAAAGTAGCTTTAGAGAGGGAGTCATGGAAGCAAGAGAATCTAATGTAAAGACAGTAATCGATGGTACAAATGTAAATATTCATTCCAGTAATCCTCCACCTAGTGGACAAATCCAAATAGCAGGTTTTGCAAGTGTATCTAAAACCGGAAACTCTGAAATTGCTTATGTAACCGAAAATGCTCCAGAAGGCACTGCAACCGCAACAGGAGGATTTCCATTACAAGTACTTGGAATACTTGCAGGCATGATGGCGGCAGTATCAGTATTTGTATTGTGGAAAGCAAGGAAATAAATCAATATTCAATTTTTTTATTCTCTAATTGTACGGGACATTGATCTTGCATTATTTTCAAGTGAAAGTCCAAAATTGTTTGGTTTAGTTGCCAATATGTTTCGTATATTGTAGCATATTAACCAAGTTCCTTGATTTGGTAATATCAAGGAAATTTCTTATTATCATAACTAGCTGCAATTTCAAGAATCCATCTACATTCCAACAATTATTACTATTTTGGTGGTTGTATGAAACTTGAATGAAATGTGTTTGCTAGCCGTAACCCTCCTTTTGTTCTAAGTGGGATTCCACTGAGCGGTCAACCTGGGATCATACAGGAATGTTTAACCCTTTTTGTCCTTACTCCACTCAGGTCGGCGGTTTCATTCCAGTATTGACATCTTCAGGCTATTCACCATCATCATCATTTTAATCAACTGGATTTCCTTTCTGTTCCGTTGCCAGGTGTCTCCACCTAATTATCGCTAATTTGAGCGCCTGTTATGAGGGAGGAGTTTCCTCTCTTTCGAGTAACCCACACGCTAGCTAACGTATTAAAATAAAGACGATGACTAAATAATCTTTTGTCATAATTGGAATAAGCCAAAATGTGTGCATTTTAGATTAATTGATATTTCCAAAAAGCACCTAGTATCTCATTCAACAATTCCTGAGTATCAACTAATTCATGTTACAAGACATTTTACATCTAAAATATTTTTGAGTCTGAGCCTAAGCGGCGAATTCCTTTTCAAGCATATCTCTTTTTTTAGTTATTTGAAAAAGGGAATCAGTTTGTTCATATGCTTTATTCTTTGGTCTGCCAAACATCATTGATTGAAATAGAAGGTGATTTTCAGGTATTACAATACCTGTTTGATCATCAGAATAAAGGATTTTTAATGTATCATCACTTTTTCTCATTGTCTCCTCGTGGATGTGCACCATATTAGTATCGTCATGTTCAAAACCAAATTCATGGGCTTTATTTCTAATCTCGGCTGTACCTTTTGTATTACCAAGAACAGCTACACCAAATTCGTCATGATAAATATCTGATAATGAATCAAAATAGGGAACTTTATCCCTGAATCTAATTGTCATGTGATGTAAGTGCATCATTCTTGATGGAACCTTATATGCCTCTACATACAGTTTTACTGATGGAAGAAACGATTTAACATCATCCTGATGATGTGGATTTTTATCCCACTCTATGGAATCTTTAACTTCTTTTTTATCCTCCAAATCTGCCCATCTCCTGATTAACGTAACATCATATCTTTCAATTTTATCGCCAAATTTTTCAATCATAGGTTGCATTATTCTGCCCATCCCTGAAACATTACAGCTGCCCTGAATTACATACTTTTGATTTGCTACTTTATCATAGTTGATCCTAGAATTGTGAATTATATCTGCAACCTTTTTTTCGCCAGTCCTGTCTTCGCCCCCTTGAAAAATTGCATGTTTATTCATAGGTATATAGAAATTTACTTTATTGCTATAACCAAAGCCATCTTTCGCAGCATCTACTACAAGGTCAGATTCCTTAATTGCGTCTGAGATTGTGCCAGAAATATCATATCCAAATTCTCTAAAATTTGGTATCTTTTCATCGGGGACATAAACGGCAAATTTTTTTGCAAAGGCTTCATCCACTTTGTTATCTACTGAATATTTTCCTATTCCCACAAATTGAATTTCTTTGTCATGAGAAAATGCAGACGCAAGTCTCCTACCAATATTTCCATATCCATTTATGAATACTCTTATCATTTCTCAATGTTCTTACTGGAAATAAAGGATTATTTAATGTATTATTAATTGATTCTTAGCCATATCAAATTTTTAGCGTCAAAGAATTTGGCTTGTGGCAGATTAATTTTAAGAGATGATCTATTTATGACCTATTTTATAAACATTAAATATCTAATACTGTTAAAAATTAACATTACGAGATGAAATCATAGATCACGGTGTTTTGATATGAAAAAGATTTTGATAATTGATAATTATGATTCCTTCGTATATAATATTGCCCAATTATTTGGTAAACTTTCTACTGAACCAGTTGTTTTTCGCAATGACAAACTTAGTATTAAAGATATAAAAAAAATGCAGCCAGATGGAATAGTGTTATCTCCTGGACCAGGACACCCTGCAGATAAAAAATCATTTGGAATATGTGGAGACATTATTGAAACCATTGGACCAAAAATTCCTGTATTGGGCGTTTGTCTTGGACATCAAGGTATAGTACATGTTTATGGAGGCAAGGTTATTAATGCAAGTGAAGTAAGACATGGAAAAACAAGCGAAATAAAATATTTGGATAATGAACTATTTAGAAAACTAGCAAACCCATTTGTTGCAACAAGATATCATTCGCTTGTGGCATCGAGAGAAAATTTTCCTACGTGTTTAGAAGTAATTGCAATATCACTTGATGATCAGGAAATTATGGGTTTGAAACACAAAAAATACCCTATCTATGGTGTTCAATTTCATCCTGAATCCGTATTAACAAAAAATGGTTATCATATATTGGAAAACTTTATAGATATTCTGAAAAGATAATGTCCACAGAATATCTACAACTACAAACAAGAAAAATATTGGCAAAGGAGAATATTGACGAAAGTGAATTTAGAAATGCAATAAATCTTATCTTCTTAAATGAAATTCCTGATTGTACTATTGCTTCGTTCCTAACTGCACTAACATACAGAGGAGTCAGCTACAATGAATTAAGAATAATAAGAGAAATCATGATTAATCATTCTCATTCAATAACGCCTAACGTAACCGGTCCACTCATTGATACTTGTGGTACGGGAGGCGACATGGCTAATTCTTTTAACATAAGTACCGCTGCATCGATTGTTGCTTCTGCTTCTGGAATAAATGTAGCAAAGCATGGGAACAGATCTTCTAGTGGAATGTTTGGCAGCGCAGATTTTTTTGAATATATAGGATTCAATTTAGATATTTCAGAGAACGCAATAATTGATTCACTTGAAAGTATTGGGATGTCCTTCTTATATGCACCGAAATTTCATCCTCGCTTGAAAAGGATATCTGGCATCAGAAAGCAGTTGGGGTTTAAGACTATCTTTAACATAATTGGACCCCTGTGTAATCCATGCACAAACATTACATCTCAAGTGATTGGAATCTCTGATCCAAATTTTTTTGAACTTATCTCAAATGCAATGATTAAAACCAACATCAAGAAAATTATTCTTGTTCATTCCTTGGATGGGATGGATGAATTGTCAAATACAGCAAGAAATAATATCCTAATTCTGAAATCTGGCAATATCGAAAGACATGAAATAGATCCAAAATTATTGGACTTGAAGGTTGTAAAAAAAGAACAGATTCAAGTAGGATCAATAGAGGATTCAGTAAAGACTACGTTACAAACAATTTATGGAAAGTCGACTAGAGCAAAAGAAGATATTGTGATTCTTAATGCATCAATTGCGTTAATTGCTGGCGAAAAAACCAACGACATTGATGATGGAATAAAAATAGCAAGAGAGTTAGTAAAATCTGAGATTCCGAGAACTAGATTACGTGAACTAATATCTTGTTGTGGCAACGTTCAAAAATTGGATCTAATTGAGGAAAAATTTTCGTTATAGACTGAAATTATGCCATAAATGAACGAAAGTAAATTCTTGATATAATCAAAAACAAAAATATAAAAAAGAAATATAGGATTTTATCGTCTTTTTGCTTTTGGCTTTGCTTTTGGCTTTGCTTTTGGCTTTGCTTTTGGCTTTGCTTTTGTCTTTGCTTTTGTCTTGCCCTTCGTTATCGATTTGCTAGGACCGCCACCGATCTTGAACATTTTAGTTCCACAAACTGAACATGTTCCTCGAGTCGCAGGTCTCCCATTTTTCATAATAACTTGTGTTTCGCCTTTCATTTGCCTTTTTGCTTTACATTTTACACAATAACCTTCAGTTGCCAACATATTCCAGTTTATGGTGGTTCCTTATAAGAATAGCTCTCTGACTGAATTCTATTGGGCTGTCTTATGAATGTGGATATCCATGTATTAATCTGTCCAGTATTCCACACCAACGTTTACCATTTATGACTAACCTTAGCGTATGATTTATTTAACTCCAGTCGATATCCCCTATCTCCATCTTATTGTTCCCTTACTCGGTTAGGATAACTGTAATTTCCTAACTTCGAATCAATTTTATCTATATGATTTTCCTGCCAAACAAAAGATATGTTGTATGCCCGATCATTCGCATTGATGGCCTTGTTTTTCCTTCTCTTGCTTCTATATTGCGAATCATAAGTTCTGAGCTCTCTATGTCTGTAAATCCTATCTCATTCATGTGTTTAGAAGTTTTTTCCAATTGATTCATAGTTGGACAAATTATTGCAACACATCCACTGCTTTTGAGGCAGTTGTGAACAGTCTGTAGAACATTCCAAGGATCTCCTAAATCAATAATTGCAATATCGATGTCAGAAACTTCCAAGCCTTGCTTAATTATGTCATGCTTAAACATTGAAACATTCTTTTCCATACCTGATTTTTTAAGATTCATTCTGGCAATTTCCATAAACTCTTCGTTAACATCATACGTATAGACGTGACCGGAAGGTTCCACGAGACTAGCGAAAAATGAAGTTAGCGATGCACTTCCGGTACCTATTTCAAGAACATTAGATCCACTTCTCAATCCAGTTCTTATCGCAATATACCCGAGGTCCTTTGGATAAACTATCTGCGTCTTTCTGTCTGACTTCATGACAAAGTCATATATCGTTGGTTCTATTAGGTACACCTTTTTTTGCTTTGATGTAACTATCGAAGAGCCATACTCAAGTCCTAATATCCCGTCAAAATCTATTACTCCTATATGCGTGTGAAGTTTCTTAGTTTTTTCTATTTTAGTAAGCCAATTTTTACTTGGTTGATAAAAAAATAAGACGTAAGAGCCTTCGACTATTTTCATCTAACCAATCACTTTACATCGAGGTAAAAAAATCTTCCAATTAAGATATTCTTGTTGTGTTGGATTAATGAATATAAGAGACTAAAACCATTACACAATATAATATTACACGAAATTGAAATTAGCTTCATTGTATTCCGGAGGAAAAGATAGTAACTATGCTATTTTTGAGATGAGTCAACATGGACATGATGTCGTGTGTTTGATTTCCATCGAAACTATGATTAGCGATAGTTTGCTTTTTCATTTTCCCAATATCCGCTTTACATCAATTTTGGCGGAAGCACTTAACTTGCCCATGAGGAGGTTTCAATCCACCAGCTCAAAATTGAGTGATGAGATATTAGTACTCGAAAACGCACTTGTAAGCGTAAGGGATGAATTTGAAATACAAGGAGTAGTTCATGGTGGAATATCGAGCGATTTTCAAAAAAGGAATTTTGAAACTGTCTGTAAGAAATTGGGATTATCAGTTTTTTCTCCACTATGGAATTTGGATCCCAGCAAATATCTTAACAAGATGATAGATCAAAAATTTGAAATCGTTATCGTTGGCGTTTCTGCACTGGGATTGGAGCGTGAATGGCTTGGCACCTTGTTGGATCATGATAATGTGAAAAAACTAGAATCATTGTCTTTGAGATATGGATTTAACTTGAATTTTGAAGGAGGTGAGGCGGAAACAATTGTCGTTGACTGCCCGCTTTACAAAAAAAAATTTCGAATCAGAGAAGGACTAGTTAAATGGTTTGGGGATAATGGAATATTTGAAATAACAGATTATGAATTAATAGATAAATAAATGTTAGACAATCTTCGCTCTAGTCTTGGAGCAGCTTTAAAAAAATTAGTGGGTGCTTCCGATGTAAATGAGGAATTAATAGATTCCTTGTGTAAAGATGTACAAAGAGCGCTTCTTCAATCTGATGTTAATGTTAGATTGGTATTAAATATAACTCAAAATTTGAAAAAAAGATCTTTAGAGGAGTCTCCTCCGAAGGGATTGTCAAGGAAGGATCATATAGTTTCAATTCTATATGATGAACTTTCCAGATTGATGGGGTATAGAGGAGACATAGTAACCCAAAATAAGCAACTTGACAATCAAATTATTTCATTTACACCAGGAAAACTCAATATTGTATTGATGTTTGGTATCCAAGGAAGTGGAAAAACAACAGTTGCTGCAAAGCTGGCAAGATGGTTAACTAAACATGGATACCATGTAGGAGTTATTGGCGCTGATACATGGAGACCAGGTGCACTTACACAACTTAAAATGAATTGTGTTAAAATTAATGTTGATGTTTTTGGAGACGAATCAATTAAAGACGCTACTTCTATAGTAAGTAAGGGAATTGATTATTTTAAGAATTCAGAAGCTGATGTAATAATTATTGATACTGCTGGTAGACATAAAGATGAAACCGAACTTTTAGTAGAAATGAAAAATATGTATGATATTTCAAAACCAGATTTGATTCTTCTAGTAATCGATGGCACAATAGGCCAACAGGCATATAGTCAGGCCAAGTCTTTTCATGACATAGTTCCAGTAGGAGGGATCATTATAACAAAACTTGATGGAACCGCAAAAGGTGGTGGAGCATTGGCTGCCTCTGCAATAACAGGCGCAAAAATTTTCTTTATAGGGAACGGAGAAAGAATTGATGATCTAGAAGAGTTCAGTCCCACAAGATTCGTGGGAAGATTGTTAGGGATGGGAGACATAAAAGCAATTCTAGATTTAGCTAAAGATTTGGAGTTACAGGCAGATGAAAATCAGTCCAAAAGAGTACTCAGCGGTAAAATGACAATAGAGGACTTCTATTCACAGATGGAGAATGTCGGGAAAATGGGATTTAGAAATATTATTGATAATTTACCAGGTTTATCAGGAGTAGTTAAGGAGGATCAGCTAGATGTTATTCAGGGCAAATTGGAAAAATGGCGTTATATTATCCAGTCAATGACGAAGGAAGAGAAGAAGAATCCTGAAGTAATAAATGATTCCAGAAGAAAAAGAATAGCTAGAGGTTCTGGTGTAGCAGAACACGATGTGAAGGATCTGATAAAGAATTTCCATAATTCAAAGAGCATGATTAAACAGAGTAAAGGAAGACAAATGCAAGGTATGCTTAGAAGATTGGGAATAGGATAGAAAGATAAAAATAATTGAAAAGAAATTTTGAATACAACGTATGCAATTGGTGTTTACGAAGACAATTTTTTAAAAACTTTCCTCTAGAAAAAATAGTTGATGATTGTGAGATATGTCATGGAATAGAGAAACAGATAGACAAAATATGTAACAAAATTGTTCAAGCAACAAAGGATTATGAATATGATACTTTCCAAATTGGTTTGATAATAGATCACACATTTTATGACAATGAAGATAAGTTTAGATCAAGATTCAAGATCAGGGGAAAAGAAAATATCAAAACATCTCTTCTACGTGAAATTAGAATGAGATTCAGTAACATTTCGCGCAAGAAAATTGATTTGAATTCTCCTGACATTACTGTGAATTTACAGATAGGTAAAAAATTTGAGACGCTTGTCTCTGTAAGATCGAGTACAGTGGTCTTAAGTGGACGATATAAGAAAACGAAAAGATTTCAAACCATCACTAAAAATTCTAATAAGAATGATTATTTAGAAATTTATCAACATGATATTGAAAACATTTTGAAAAAAAAATTAACGAGACTTACTGATTGTGAATCTATTATTTTTTGGCCTCTAGGCAAGGAAGAGCCGGAAAGTTTAGTGCTTGGTAATGGAAGACCTTTTTATGTATCAATTAAGAATTCAAAAATAATTAGTTTTAAACACGATTTGTCAATTCAATCCGATGGCATCACATTTAACATGAATAAGAAACTTTCAACTTTACCTACTTCTCCACCTCTTTACATAAACAAGGTCAGATGTTTTGTTTCTTGCAAAGAGAATCTAAAATCATCTGACCTAAAATTAATCAATGATGCAGGTATCAGAATTATCGAATTTAGCAATAAGAGAAACAAGAATTGGAAATTGATTTATCATATGCAATCCAAATTGAAGAGTCAAAAAAAATTAGAATTACTAATACTCTGTGATAACGGATTTCCAATAAAGAAATTTATCGATGGAGACGAGAACGTATCACCCAATTTAAGTCAAATTTTGAATAAAAAATGCAATTGTGACATATTTGATATCTTAGATATCATCAGTGAAGATGATTTGTTAAATTAAAAAATTCTTGAATAATAATTAGAGGTTACTTCAACATTTCTAATTACTAGAAAATATATTGGCGACGGTTCTATTTTGACTTTTGTTTAAATTCTGTAAACCCACACTTGCCGCAAGTATTTCTGTCTTTGTGCTCTGCCATGAAAACACCTTTTCCGCATCTAGGACAATCCTTTTTTTTGCGAATTAATTTGTCATTAGAAATATCATAAAATGAATATATTTGTGATTGTGATTTTTTCTTTTTATCTGCCATGATCCCATTCCTCAACTATTTCTTTGGTTTGCCCTTCTCTGAAGTCTGCTGTTTTTCTTTGAGTTTTTGAGCCTTTGCTTCATCAAAGATTTTTTTTCTTTCTGCTTTATCTAAAAGTCTCATTGATCTATATTTTGGTAAAATTTCCTTAGCACTTTCTTCACTCTTGTAAATATGAAACAAGCCATTAACATTGATACTGCCTTTGTTGCATTTAATTTCAATTGGCACAATTGTCTTTGAATCTAGTTTATTTGCCTTAGATATAGTCTCAACTGCTTCTTTCTTCTTAATATTTCCAGATACATTTCTAAAAATGACTTGAAGTTCTCTTCGATTCATTAATTGGTTATCATAATCACGTATTACCACCAATTCAGTACTCATACTAATGTAAATCGAGTCAATTTTATACTCATATAAGGATTTCCAATTACCTTCGACGAGAATTTAACGAAAAACGGGTCCGATGGGCTTCGATCCCATGAACTCTGGCTTCGGAGGCTTATGCTTGATAATCAGCACCCTTTCCTGACTGGGCCACGGACCCTATTGCATATTGTAATGCTTAATTATTTAATCGTAAATAACATTACGAAAGAATTAACATTGCTAACATTCTTGACTCAAAGCAATAATAAGCGAGTTTAAGAATATTTTAGAAAAGTTAATGATACGCAAAACGTAACAGAATAGTTCAGAAAATGCCTGTATCAAGTAAAGACCAAAGCATTAAAGCCTTTGCAATAGATATTGATGGAACATTAACTGAGAATGGGAATGGAATGATCTATTTACCTGCAATTACAAAAATGCGGTTACTTGAGAAAATAGGCTACAGAGTATTTTTTGTTACAGGTCGCTCTTCGGTTGAGGCTTATGTTTTATCAGTGTTTTTGGGTATAACGAGGGTAGCGATCGGGGAGAATGGTGGAGTTATCTCTAAAGGACCTGCAGATCATACAATTCTTGGAAACAAGGAATTGTGCATAAAAGGATATGAAATTCTAAAACAATATTTGTCTAATGTAGATATTAAACCAGTATTTCCAAGATTGTCCGAGGTTGTGTTGCAAAGGACCTTTGACATCAACGAAGGAAAAAAAATATTCAGAGAAAAAAAATTAGACCTGGATATAGTAGATAGTAAATATGCTTTTCATATTAATGAACTAGGCGTCAATAAAGCAAAAGGTCTAGACCATGCATTAAAGTTTCTAGATATCGAACCAAAAGAAGTTGTCGCCATAGGCGATAGTGAAACTGACATTTCAGTTTTTGGCATCTGTGGATTAAGTATTGCATTAGGACACTCAGATGATAAAGTGAAGACACATGCTGATCATGTTGTAAATGGAAAGGAGGGAGTAGGATTGTGTGATGCTATTGACTACGTAAGTCTAAATTATCTGAGATAGAAAATGAGCTTTAAGAAATTTATTGAACAGGCTAATGACATAATGAAATTTGCACTTGAGAAAATAGATCTCAAGGATGAATCTTATAGTCTTACTGAACCGGCCAAAGAGGATTTCGGTGATTTGAGTTGTAATGTTTCATTTTTGCTCACAAAAAAATTGCAAAAATCACCCAAAGAAATTGCCTCAATGCTAGTTGAACAGTGTGTTCATTATCTTGACACAAAAGAACAAAAATCTAGAGCATATGTTGCATCTGTTATAGCACATGAGAGCGGATACATCAATTTCAAGGGAAACTTTGACCTAATTGGAAAGGAGATTATAGATGAAATTTTGCATAATGATTTTTCTTATCTTGATATAGGTAAACAAAGAAAAGTCATAGTAGAACACACTAGCGTCAATCCAAATAAGGCGTTACATGTGGGGCACCTGAGAAATGTGGTAATTGGAGACACATTATATAGAATCTTGAAGAAAACAAACCACAATGTTACAGTTCTGAATTATGTGGATGATTCTGGCCTACAAGTTGCAGATATTTTAGTGGGTTTTTTGTATCTAAAATTGGCAATAATACCAACTGACAAGAACATAAAGTTTGATAGATATTGTGGTAACGAAATTTATGTAAAGGTAAATGAACTGTACGAAAAGGATCCATCATTGATTGAAAAAAGAAAATCACTGTTAAAAAAATTAGAATCCGGTGATGCCGAAATAAGTTCATTTGCCTCCGAAATCACATTTAAAGTTCTTAAAGACCAATTGAAAACTTGTTGGAGAATTAAAGCCCGATATGATTTGCTCAATTTTGAATCGCATATCATAAATTCAAATTTATGGAAAAAAACATTTGCAAAATTGCGAGATGAATTAATAATAAAGAAAGAAACTGAAGGTGAGAATATTGGATGTTGGATTTTTGAATCAGTTGATGAGGGAACGAAAATAATTGTGAGGAGTGACAATACAGCAACATATATAGCAAAAGATATTCCTTATGCATTACTAAAAGTCGGAACAATTCCTGACCCGTTCAAATACCAAGTTTTTATGAAACAGTGGGACGACACAAATCTGTGGATTACCACAAAGGATCAATCAAAAAACATCTCTCACCCAGTATTCTTTCCTGGAGAATATTCAATAACTGTCATAGATAGTAGGCAAACAAGATTACAAAAAATAATTAAGGAGATATTGAATAAATTTACAGCGAAATCAAACGCATATTTACATTTTGCGTACGGTCCTGTATTACTTTCAAGTAGAACCGCAAGCATGTTGGGATTAGATACAGAAAATGGGAAGTCTATCCAAATGTCAGGAAGAAAAGGGATTTATGTTGATGCTGACTATGTACTTGATACTTTATATAGTAAAGCTAAGGAAGAAACAATGAGGCGAAATCCAGAAATTACTGGAGATGATCTTGAAAGTACTTCGGAAGAAATAGCTATATCTGCCATAAGATATACTTTAATCAAGAATGATCTTGAAAAGGAAATAAAATTTGACATGATTGATTCCATAAGTTTGGATGGAAATTCTGGACCGTATTTGCAATACGCATACGCACGTTGTTGCCGTTTAATCGAGAAATCAAAAATAAAATCATATCGTGGCAATGTAAAGCACCTTTCACACAGCGTAGAATATCGCATAATAAAACATCTTTCTAAATTTGCAATTGTTATAGAGGATACAACTAAAAACATGGAACCAAAGCTTATTGCACAATATGCATATGAGCTCGCAACCATGTTCAATTTGTTCTATGAGAAATTACCAATATTGAAGGAGAATGATGTCGATATATCTAACGCAAGAATTTCTTTGGTTGAAGCCATACGTTTAATACTTAAAATAAATTTGTCATTGATCGGTATTACACCTCTGGAAAGAATGTAGTGTTACATCGAATTGTTATTTTGATCTAGTGTTTATGAAATACCGCAAGTCATTAGTTTTTTAGTTTTCTAATTGGTCCAATTGAGCAATTGCTCACAATTGGATTGTAAATCCGTAGCTCCTCACAAAGTTTGGTTACTTCTCTTTTTGCATCATTTTCCGTTTTTGTATTAATAACTATGTTATAGCACTTGGCAGATCTAACTGATTCAACATTTGAATATCCACTTCTGAAAATAAGATCTCTTTTAATTGTTTCACCCTCCGGGTCGCCTACTTGTTCTTTATTTTCTATTGTAACGACGATCAGATATCTTACCATAGCATTTTTCTACATTATATTAATTTAAGTATTGAAATACATTTCTTATTCCCATGACATGATATTTAACAAAGTTTTAATTATGTGATAAAAAAAATTTAATTCTGTTGCTCGGTCATGTAGCTCAGCCTGGTTAGAGCGAAGGTTTTGTAAACCTTAGGCCGTGGGTCCAAATCCCACCATGACCTGTATTTTAAAAGAACTACTAGGAAGAATTTGGGATTTGATATTTGATTATTATGTGTATTCTATATTGGTATCAATAATATTATTTTTTTTAATTTACTAGTTTATATACGGATATTCTATACCCATTAAATGAATATATTATATATAAGTATAAGCATTATGGTACTCTCATAGTAATATTCCCTTTAGAAAAAATAATAAACCCTGGGATATTATATTCTAAGTACAAATTGGATAGAAAAAAAACTAAAGCAAACCCTAATGATGTCTATGAGACAATCTACGTAGCAACCCATCCCACCAGGTTAAGAATTCTTATTCGACTTGAATCTCACAAAGTATATGCAAGTAAGCTAGAGGAAATGATGAAAGTAGACAGGAAGAATATTTCCTTTCACTTATCTAAACTAGAAGAAGCTGGTTTGGTGACCAGTGAATATGGATTAAAGACCTATTCAAAGACTAGGCCTATGGCTGTTAGATACTATTCACTTACAATTAAAGGCGAGGAATTGGTTAAAAAACTCAAGTCAGTATTATCAGAATAAGTCAATCACTAAGTAGAGATGTAATAAACTGGATTTCTGGTTCCGTGCGTAATTGATTACCAGAGAATAAACGAATTCACATTACAGTATCTAATACCAAAACCTTTTTCTTACACGATCATGGTCATTTGCATTGAAAACTATAATGGCAAATGAGGAAATTAAAGTAAACAATAACACATACAAAGTCACAATAAGTGATCAAACCAGAATGTATGCTATGAAACTTAATCGACTTTATCAACAAGGCTTTAACGATGTTGACAGTTTTGATGAAATAAGCTCGGAAATTTCCAATACCATAAATAATCTTCTAAAGCATGGAATATCCCCGGAAGTGCGTGAGGAGGATATGGACGGCGCAGTTAAACAACTATTACATATGTTTGACAAAGCCAAAAAGTGAGTCAAAATCTCCGATGTGAATGTTCATCTTGTAACCTTGCATACTTAGATCTGGGTTACATTTGATTTTATAAACAAAAAAAGTGATAGGCTTTAGAGGAAATATATAATGCCCTTTAAATATAAGTGGAATAAACCCCAGTCAGAAAATATGGCAGTAAAAATTCTGGAAAGTATTAAATCACAACCACCTCTAAAACCAAGAATTGAGGAGGCACAAAAGAAATTAGAGCTTCAAATTTCAAAACTAGATAGTATTTCTGTAAAGATTGTAGGGAAGGATCAGCTTATTTTTAAACGAATAGTACATTCTATACAAAATCATGAAGTACAGTATGCTAAATTACTTTCAAATGAACTTTCGCAAATTCGAAAGATGAATAAGATGGTTGATTCTGCTAAATTAGCCTTGGAGCAAATACAATTACGCCTAAACACTATAACTGAATTGGGAGATGTTGTAGTCACATTAACCCCAGCTATGTCTGTAATAAAGAACATACAAGGTGGATTATCATCGATGGTTCCTGAAGCAGATCAGTCACTTTCTAAGATATCCGATCTAATGGGAGGTATATTGTCAGATTCTGCACAAATACCTAAACATGAAGTCAATAATGGAAGAGTATTAAGTGAGGAATCAACAAGTATTATTGAAGAAGCTACTACCCTAGTGGAACAAAGTATGAAAGAGAAATTCCCCGATCTTTCTTCAATTAGCATTGATGAAAAAAGTACAGAAGCATCAACTTACTAAAATCCTATTTTTTACTGCTAGTTTTAGCAATATATTTAATATCTTTTTTTATTCTACTTATAGTCGGGTAACTATATCCCTTGTTTCTATAAGTCTTTATCATGGACTTCCAATTTGCGAGTCGCCATTTGGCTTGCTCCTTTGTTAACATGCTAGTTTCCTTTTTTACGAAACTCTTCCTTCCAAGAATTAAATATCCACCATCCTGAGCTTTTTGTCTATTATATGCAAATTTTAGTCCTGAAACTATTGATTCAGGATGCAGAAGAGAAAAATAATACTTTATTTCCCTAAATTGGCGTTCTGATACGACCAACTTGATTTTTAATTCTTTTTCTATCATACCTGCATTATTTCAAGAATATTAAATAAATATTTCTAAATTCGAATTATGAAATACGGTAGAATTACTCTAGGCATTAATTCGCATATTAAATAAATATTTCTAAATTCGCATTATGCAATATATAGTGGAATTGGTCGCTTGGGTATATTCAATTCGATTAATTTTCTAGATGATATCAGATACATCTAGATACAAAATAATACCAATTCAATTTGATATTCTTTACTTATCCCCTTGTAAGTTACGCAAGTATTATTTAATAATATGTAATTGTGAAAAAATATTATGATTCTATTTATAGGATCATACGACTTTATATTTTTTGCCGATCTTTTCTAGCTCACCTAAAGTGTAAATCAATTGTTCTTTCGTATGTGAAGCACTTAATGACAGTCTCAATAATGCACATCCTTTCTTAACAGTAGGAAATCTCATAGGATGGACAAATATACCTTTTTGTATCAATTTATTGGCCAATTTCATAGTGAGTATCTCCGAACCTACATGTATGGGAATTATTTGACTGCATGAATTTCCTATATCAAATCCGACCTTCCTTAAACCGTTATTTAACAACTTCACATTTGTAAAGAGTTTTCTTTGTAGATTTCCATATTTTACAATCCTAATGGCATTTAGTGCAGAAATGCACAGGTGATTTGGAAGAGCAGAAGTAAATATGAATTGTCTTGATTTATTTATGAGATAATCCCTAACCATATTGGTAGAAGCAACATATCCTCCAAAACAACCTAATGCTTTACTCAGGCTACTGATATGGACATCAATCAATTTATCGACTTTTAATTCAGAAGGGGTACCAGAACCATTTTTTCCAAAAATAAAGTCTCCGTGAGCATCATCCACAATAATAAAGACACCAAACTCTTTTGCTAAATTGCAGATTGATTTCAAGTTTGAAATGTCGCCTTCTATGCTAAATAATCCTTCAGTAACAAGAATTTTCTTACCTCTAGTACCTTTTAATTTTCCTAAAAGATGTTCTGAATCATTGTGACGAAATATCTTGATTTTAGCATTACTTAACCGACAGCCATCTATAATGCTTGCATGATTTAACTCATCACTGAATATTGTTGTATCGCTGTCTGCAACAGCACTTAAAACACCCAAAACAGATGAATATCCACTGGTATAGACTAGAGAGGATTCTGTTTTTCTGTGTTTACTCAAACTTTGTTCCAATTTTGTAATGTCTATGCTATTGCCTGCCACCAGTCTAGAACTACATTGAGAAATTTCATCAAATTTCTTTAAAGTATTTTTTATTATTTCTTGATTTGAAGATAATCCAAGATAATCATTGGAATTAAAATTAATTATTTTCTTATTATCAACTATTGCAGATCCATTATGGTTTTCAACAATTCTTAATCTTCTATAGAGATTTTCTTTTTTCAGTTCATTAATATCTGCTTTAATGAATTCTTGTATCGAGTCCAATTCCCTGTATCATTTGGATATCTTTATTTGGTGCGTTTCCATTTGTAGTAAGATAACCACCAGTAATGATTCCATTTGCGCCGGCCTGAAGTGCAAGTTTACCACCATCACTAAAATAAATTTCTCTTCCACCCGCAATTTTCAATATAGTTCTTGGCATGATAAATCTCCAAACAGCTATTGTTCTAATTATGTCAATTGGTTGAATTGAACAATTATCCAATTCCTTTGGCGTTCCTTTCCTTGGAATTAAGATGTTTATTGGAACTTCGTCTGGTTCAAGAGAGGAAATAGAAAATGCTAATTCTATTCGTTGTCTTGTGGTTTCACCCATTCCAATAATCCCTCCACAACAAAGTTCTAGCCCTGCACCCTTCACAATTCTAGCAGTTTTGATTCTATCTGAAAAATCGTGTGTTTTACAAATCTTTGAAAAGAAACTTTCACAGGTTTCTAGATTGTGGTTATACCTTTTAACTCCCAACGATTTTAATCTTTGTGCCCTTTCTTGTGTCATGAAGCCAAGTGCAACATTGATGTCTAGTTGTACTTCTTTTCTTAATTTTTCTATTATTCTACATATTTTTTCAAAATCGTTCTTTGAAGGTTCTCTATATGCACAAACAAGGCAAAAACTACCTGCACCATGAATTTCTGCTTCCCTTGCTTTTTTTATAATTATTTTGTCAGGTAGTAGAGGATATTTGGTTATCCCAGTTTCATAAAAAGTAGACTGGGCACAAAAGGAACAATCTTCAGGGCAGTTTCCAGACTTGGCGTTTATCAAAGATTCAACGTCAACACTCTCTTCATTAAATTTTTTAGTAATAAAATTAGCACAGTCTGCAAGTTTTATCACATTATTGGTTGAAATTAATTTTTCTGCCTCTTCAAAGGAAATACTATTTCCACTAACAACCTTTCTCATACAAGAATCTATGAACTCGAAATCTTGCATCATTAGTTCTTCACTAGAACCCATAATTAATCTTTAATTAACTGGCGCAATTTCATTAATTTCATTAATTAGAGCTAAAACCCTAGGGTTTCCAGAAGCACCATTGAAAGTCAGGGAGTAATTTTGTATTATTGAATCAGAACTAGCCACACCATTCTTCTCAAGACTAATGATATTATTCTTGTTGAATTTTAGGCGCTATCGCAATTCAACATTCAGTATAGTATCTGTATTCAAAACATTCCGATAATAGTTGACAATTAGAAAAATAACTAGCGTAATTCAGTGTTTTTTACAGGTTCTACCGGGGATAAAGGTGATTAAAATCCAAAAATCTTGTTAGATGTTTTCAATTTTTCATCTTAATTAAAAATGGAAAAAAAATGCGAAAATCGTCATTTTTTGTCGTAGTTCTAGAAGTCTAAAAAAGGACCCGTTTTTATACAATGCAAAAAAACATGCATTTTTTTACTCTTATTCAGTATGAAAAATGTGACACCTTTTTTCAACTGGACGTATTTTTTTTGACCCAAAGGATTATCAACTTTTCATAAAAAAGTAGGTAATGAAATACTCTTTTGGATATTTGCGAGTTAGTACTGATGAGCAGACAGTACTAAACCAGAAGGTGGTGATCGAAAAGTGGGCAGCAGATAATGACTATAAAATTCTTGATTTTTTTGAAGATTCTTCGGTAAGTGGCAAGATTCCTGCAGTTAATAGAGCAGCGTTTAGAGAGATGCTAGATCTAGTTAGAACTGATCGAGTTGACTCGGTCATCGTGTATGAATTATCAAGAGTTGGTAGAACATTTTGGGAAACACTTGACGCAATAAAATCAATAGAAGAATATTCGCCATTGATTTCTTGTTCACCAAAGGAGCTCTTTCTTCAGAGCACTGATCCAAGCGTTAGGAGATTGATGATTGGAATATTGACATGGGTTGCAGAAAGAGAAAGAGAGATGTTGATTCAACGGACAAAGGATGGTATGGTAAGGGCAAAAATGTCTGGAAAAAACATCGGACGTCCAAAAAAGATCCTTGATAAAGACACACTAATCAAAATGTTATCTCAGAACATACCAAGGAACAAAATTGCCAAAAACCTTGGAATATCGAAAGCCACTCTGTATAACCAGATTCGTATGATTTAAACAATAATCTTATTTAGTATGATCTAACTGTTTGCTGTATTTTTTCTACGATTTCGTATTCAATATCAACTAACTTTCTAAGATCCTCTTGTTCTATTGCTAGTGGAGGAATTATTGTAATTATATTGCCAAGGGTTCTAAGATATACCCCTCTTTTCAGTGATTCCCTTGCAATGTATTCACCGATTGGAACTTTTTCTATCATCTTGATAGGATTTTTGCCTTTTCTCAATTCAATCCCACAAAGTAATCCTTTTTGTCTAATATCGTAACAGATATCAAATTCTGCAAATTTTATCAAAAGTCGATTAAGAACTAATGCATTGTCTCTTATTTTTTTGATAAGATTTAGCTTGTGATATAGATCTAAATTTGTAAGTGCAGCTGTACATCCAACAGGGTGCCCAGTGAAAGTATGACCATGAAAAAGCTGCTTTTTTGCCCAATAATCTCCAAGAAATTCTTTGAAAATATCATTTGTTGTTAGTGTTACTGCCAATGGAAAATAGCCACCAGTCAGTGCTTTTGCAAAGCAAACGATATCTGGCTCAGAACGTTGCGCCTTATACTCTACCATGTTACCAAGCCTTCCAAAACCTGTAGCAATTTCATCTAATATCAAAAGTATATCATATTTTTTGCACAGGTCACTAATCTCTTTTTGAAAATTCTTAGGATATATATTAACCCCACCTGCGATCTGAGCTCCACTTTCCATAACAAAGGCTGATATTTTTGACGATAGTCTATTTAGAATATTTTCAATTTTATCAATATATTGTTCAAAGTTTTGCCGTCCAAATTTTTCATGTCTTATTGTAGGTGAGTCTACTTTTATTGTTTTTAGCAACAGTGATTTATATGGTGAAAAGTAACCATCAACATATCCTACCGACATGCAACCTATTGTATCCCCGTGATAACCATTCTTTAAACAAATGAATTTTTTTTTCTGTGTTTTTCCCTTATTGTTCCAGTATTGAGTTGCAATTTTTAATGCAGCTTCAATGGCCGTTGAACCATTGTCTGTGTAAAAAACCTTGCTCATTCCTTTAACCATATTTGACAGACGCTTCGCCAATTTTACCGACGGGTCATTGACAAGACCGAATAAAGAAGAATGAGGGAGAATATCAAACTGCTTTTTCATGGCACTGATTATTTCTGTTCTATCATGCCCCCAAACATTACACCACATGTTACTAATGCCATCAAGATAACTTCTTTCCTTGGTATCAACAAAATTAAATCCCTTTCCAGACTCTATTACAATATTTTCTGAATTATTCCAGATTTTCATCTGAGTGTACGGATGCCATACGTATTTCTTGTCAAGATTATTACTATTCAATAGAAATAGTTCTAGCTTTGCATTATTTGTACATTAGCCCAATTGCTTCTTTCTTGTTGGATTGATTTTCTTTTTTGGCTAGAATGGAGTGAAAAGTGTTACTAATTTCAATTTTTTTCACACAATTTCACTAGATGTATTGATTTGAAAATGGAAGATTTAATACACTATTTTCATGTATGAGATAATACGAATATAATTAGGAACTACATCAATATATTTATCACTAATTTAGATACGATTCAACTGTCAAGTTATTTGTAATGTCAACTTGCAAATATCAACCTTTGACTTGAAGATATTCTTCTTTCAAAATAGGTTTATTAATAAATTGAATATATCAACTATGTTATGAAAACAAAAATATCGATTGTCTTGCTGTTCATTTCTCTAGCCTTAATAGTAATTTATGGTGCAGATGTTATCTCATCGAAAGTTGCGTCTAATGATGGAAAAAGTGGGTTTCTCCAATTGAATGATGCAATTAGAGGCGGAGTTTTTGGTGGAGGTGCAGTAATATTGTCGATTATTGCTTTTGCAATTTCACTAAATGAAAGATCTACTTTGGTATCTGTACTTCTCTTTATTAACGGAGGATTAATCATAGCTGGGATGATTGGTTTGGGTGTTCAAGGCATGGTGCAAGAAGGAGCAGGAGATAATTCTACACTTCTTGGGACGACGGGACTAGGAATTTTACTAATTGCATTAGGTATAGCAAAAATATTCATTACAAGGAAAAAATAGTTGTTTTTATGAACAATTTTTTATATTTCAGAATTCGAATTTAGAAACTTTGTTCTATAGATAAACAATAGCATAACATTTATTTAAAGTAATATTTTCTGTAAAATATGCGCCGCTGTAGCTCAGCATGGTAGAGCAAATTCAAAGGCTAGTTACTTTGGAGCTTAACTGGCTGTTAACCAGTGGGTCATCAGTTCAAGTCTGATCAGCGGCGCTTTCTTCGATATCATGTTAAATAAACAAAAAAATATCTATGGTTGAAATAATTTCTGTTACTACTATTCATATCAAAAGAACATTTCACATGATATTTCATAATTCGACTTTTGAAATAACATATATCTAATAGTATTGTAAGTTTTTTTCATATATTGCAAACATAATAACAAGTTTCATTTTCAAAATTGTATGATATCTAAGGCTATTGCATTGGCCAATAAATCAAGATGCTTAGATGCCACTATGTACCCATTTTTTATTTCATGTTTTGAAATCCATCTATTTGATGAAGACCATAGCCTTTCTTTCCTGACTCTTTTCTCTAATGCTTCAACATCTAGTTCCTTTTCTTCAATTTCCTCGGTGTCTGTTCGTCTTATTGTCAACATGACCTTTCTAACCAGAATCCTACTACCAAATCTCTGAGAAAAATCCCTGGCAGATTCATCGTAATCAATAACTTTCATTTTAATCTGTTTCTTGTTTAGTACATCTCTACTTGTCAGCAGTCTATCATCAATAAATCTATCGTACGACATCCTGATATCTCTTAACGATGGTTGATTAATTAAATCCTTCAGTACCAAAGTCACGCAGATGAGAATTCATAGTAAGGGGAATTGTTATTATCAAGCCCGCACCTAGTTAACTTGACAATGCTCCCATGATTCATATTTCCTTCATTAATTATACCAATAATCCTAATACCTGAAATTTCGACCAATCCTAAATTTTTATTTCTATCAATAAACGATTCTGAATATTCAATCAACCGCCCTTTTGGATCTAATTTTGACATTCTAATTTTTTTTGAGTAGCAGTTTTTACATGTATTTGAAGGTGGCCATATCTTTGTATTACAATCGTTACACATCGGTATTCTGAATTTTCCCCTACTTAAGAAATCAAAAAATTCTTTCATGTCATTCTAAAGGTCTTGACATAATTAAAGTGATCAATAATGAATAAACAGTTTGGTTGGGGCTGTTACATTTGTCTAAGAATCTGAAATATTAGAACATTCTCACCAAACAGATTGATGACAAAATATGGTCATAGTTTCACTATTCCTATCACTTTTACTTCATTTAAAATAAAGGACAGTTTGATACATCATTAATCGGTTGGTCATCTGTACGAGTGGTGCTCTAAATTGGTAAATAATCTCAATTTTGGTTTTTTACGAAAGGATAAGAACTAAAGAAGAGGAGCCTGCTGCAGACATATTGTGCACCAACCCACTTTTACAGTCTTTCACCTGTCTTTTCCCGGCTATTCCTTTTAGTTGCTCACAAATTTCCACTGTCTGAGCGACACCAGTCGCTCCCAAGGGATGGCCAGTCCCTATTAATCCTCCACGGGGATTAATCGATAAGTTATCTTGTGAAACAAACTTTCCGCCCTTTCCTTTTTGGCAAAAACCTAGATCTTCATAAGCAAGAATTTCCATGATCGTAAATGCATCGTGAAGTTCCACAACATCTATCTGGTCTGGCTTAATATTTGTCATCGAATATGCCATATTTGAAGCCTTTTTAGTTGATTGTATACATGAAAGGTCAGAACTAACGTTACTAAAACTAGCAGCTTCTGTTGAACTTCCAATTCCTTCAATCCACACTGGACAATCTGTATGGTTTTTGGCTTCTTGTTCATTTGTAAGTAAAATTGCTGAAGCTCCGTTACAGATGTATGAACAATCTAACATCTTTATAGGCCCCACAAGTTTTTTGGAGTTCATGACATCATCAATTGATATCTTCTTCCTAAATAGTGCGTTGCGATTTAGGTAAGCATTTTTTCGATTCTTTACTGCAACTGATGCCATTTGTTCTTCAGTTGTTCCATATTTACGCATGTGAGCTTCGGCAAAAAGTGCAGCCCAGTAAATAGGGGAGGTAAAACCTCCTCTTGAAATATCCCATACTAATTGGGCTCCTTTAGTTTCCCTTATATCTGCACCAACAACCAATGCAGTCTTACACAAGCCAGATTTTATCATGGAATAAGCAGAAACAATCGCATTAGTGCCAGAATTACATAAATTGTCTAACCTTTGAGAAATTGTTGGCTTTATTCCCAAGTATTCTGAAATAATTGTTGAGCCATATTGGATGTCAGAAGTTGTGGACAGAATAAGGGCTTCAATCTCTACTGGCCGATTTCTATAATGTTCTAATATTTTTCTACACGGATCACATGCCAACTCTTGAACCGACAAAGAAGTATCTTTAGTAAATTCGGAAGTGCACTGATCAACTATTGCTACTCTAGACATTTTCTGCCAAAAGAAGAGAATCCTTGATTGATTGTTCATTATCTTTTACCGGGTTTATCTGTAGAATCGGAAGTGATATTCCACATGAAACAAACCGCTTTAGAGATTTGATGCATTCATCAACAGTACCATAGATAGTTAGTGACTCAAGCATAGAATCTGTTACGAACTTAGAGATATTTTCAATCCCATGTTTCTGATATTCAATTATTATTTGCTTTACTTCATTCTCAAAACCGTGCGATGACAAGAATTCGTTATAATATTTGCCCACTGCTACATAAAATGCTAGTGTTTTTGCAACTCTGATACGAGCTAAATCAGGATGCTTATTTGATACAGCGGTAATAAAAACAGAGCAAATCTGAAAATTTTTAGATTTTTTTGCTGTTATTGATCTGATAAGTTTTATTGTTTTTTCGAGTTCATTAAGTGGACGAAGATATAAGATTGTCCCATCGGCTACTTCTGTTGCAAGTCTAATCATTCCTGAATTCACCGCACCAAGAAAAACAGGGATCTTTTTTCTTGAGGTTCGATGCATTAACTTGATATTTTTTAATTTGAAAAATTTTCCGTTATAATTTATTGTTTCTCCACTTGTTATAATGTTGAAACACGTTACATATTCTTTCATGCGTTGTAATGGATGTTCAAATTTGATTCCATGCCAATTTTCAGCGAGAATCGGGGTGCTTGCTCCAATCCCTATAATTGCACGATTGGACGAAATATTGTCTAATGTGGATGCAGCCATTGCTGAAGTTGCCGGTGTTCTTGAAAATATGCTTACAATTGAAGTTCCAAGTTTAATCCTCTTGGTCAATGCAGAGATTGCACCAAGCATAACAAAAGCTTCACGACCCCAGGACTCGGGCATCCATATGGAATCTACTTTCGGATTGATATCGAGTAACTTTGCAAATTTTAAAATATCTTGGGCATCAAATAGGCTGCTTGGATTATAACCAATTTGCCCAATCTGGACAGTCATTTTCTAAATATATGTTCTATTTCTTTCGATGCTTCTTCAACATCCTTGTGAGAATCTATAGATCGCCAATAATTATGTGAGAACTTTTTTGCCTTTAATTTTTGTTTTTCTACCAACATTGGTAAAGTAACAGTCTCAATATTTCCTTTATCCGGGAGATAGTCAAAAATTTCATTTGAAAAGTAGTATACTCCTGCATTACACCACATATCCTTAATGGATGGTTTTTCTACAAACTTAGATACAACATCGCCATTTGTTTCTACAATTCCAAATGTACTCTTTAGAGGAACTAATGCTAATGTCATTGATCCTTTTTCAGAGATCGTGAATGGGTCCAAATCGGTCAAAATGTCTCCATTGATTACAAAAAATCCGGTATTTGTATTTCCATTTTGAATTATTTCATTTTTTGCATTCTTTAGTGCACCACCTGTTCCAAGTGGAACGTGTTCTTCGATGTAGCTTATGTTAACTCCAAATTTTTTGCCGTCAGCAAGATGATGCTTTATTTTTTCCTTCAGATGTCCTACAAGTACTATGATATCTGTTATTCCAAATTTTTTTAGCCAACTAACTTGCAATTCTATAATGGGTGTGTCATTAATCTGGATCATTGGTTTTGGCCTATCAGTTGTTAAAGGTCTTAGCCTTTTTCCCAAACCGCCAGCAAGTATGACTGTTATCACTGTTATTGCTCACTTGCACAAATATTCTATATAAAAGTCATTCCAAATTAATTACCGTGGGCCTACCCTTTATTCTCGCGAATAAACGTATATCCCATCAAGAAAGACTCGTTTATCCTTGTTTTTAACTCTTGTCGATAACTCGATATTCGCAGCTGTCTGAGAAACATCCTCAAGATGGGGCCCAGAAATAATGATGTCGTCACCCTCGATGGTTACTTTCGTAGAGTCGCCAACTATGTTTGAAATTCTTGCCTTCCTTTCCCCGAAAAAGTTTTCTACATATACTTTACCATCTTTCACTTTAACCATTATGGGAAAATGTGCAAACACCACTTTCATCTTATATTTATATCCATTTTGTACCCCTTTTATCATATTGTTAATGATGCTTTTTGCAGTTTTAGAAATAGCGAAATCCTTTCTTCTTTTGCCATAAGGTTGAATCTTTACAATATTCTTTTCAACTACGAGAAAGGCCGGAAGCTTTGTGAAATCTTTTTTTATCGTGCCTAGTTTACCTTGTACTGATATTGTTTTATCTACCATAGATACGGAAATACCTTCTGGTATTTCTAATAATGAAACATATTCTTTAGTAGACATATCCAACCAACACTCCTCCAATTCCCATTTCCTGGGCTTCATGGTGTGTCAAGACGCCTTTACTTGTTGAAACTATCAGGATTCCCATATTATACGCTGGCAGAAATTGTCTCTCCCAATTCAAGTATTGATTCTTCTTGACACTAAACTTTGGAGTTATTATTCCGCATTTGTTTATCTTTGCTAACAATTGAATTTTGAATTTGCCAGCTCGGGAATCATCTATCTGCTCAAATTCTCCAATATATCTGTGTTTTTGCATTACGCGCAGTACCTCACTGGAAAATCGTGAAGATGGACTTACTATGCATTCTTTTTTCCTTCGAATTTCGTTATTATATAAAGTGGTAAAAAGATTTGATAAGATATTTAATGCTGGCATCTCATTCACCTAATTTTCTATTCATATTTCTTGAAGCCTAATTTTATTGCTACTTCTCTAAAACATTGTCTACAAAGCATGATATTATAAGCCTGAATAAGCCCCGAATAGCATCCACATCTCTTGCACCATCGTGTACCCTTTCCATGTACACGTTGTTTTCTACCAGTGACATCATATTCCCTTGGCTTGGGCATTAAATCATCTCAACTCCCAGATTCTTAAAAAATTCTATAGCTTCATCTTTTGAAATTCTATGGTTTTTGCCCAGTTTTTTAGGGTTACTCTTGTTAAGTATCCTATAACCTGGTCTTGATAATGATATACAGACATTCATTCCAAATATTCCAATATCTGGATTATATTTTGCTCCTGGAATATCAATTTGCTCACTGATTCCTACAGAAATATTTCCATAATTATCAAATGATGATTTTCGCAATTGGTTATTTTTTGCTTGTATTATTCTTTTGGCAAATTCTAATGCCTGTGTATTTCTTAGTGTCACTTTCGCACCGATTGGTTCACCTTTGTGGATTCCAAAATCCCTTACATTATTTTTTGCACCACATTGAGTGGGTTTTCTGGATGTTAATTCTTCCAGTGCATTCTTGGCTCTTTCTAACGGTTCGCCAGATTTTCCTACTCCAATGTTTATTACAACTTTTTCCAAGCTAATTTGTTTCATATTTTTTACTATACTCATTCTACTTGCTCACCTGAATTAATGAAGAATCAAGACCGATTGCCATGACAATACCAATTGGTAATTCTACGGTTTTTTCGCCCATGGAGACTAAAACACGTTTAGGTAATGAAAATGAGCCGGTTTTAATTTCCTCAACCTTCCCAATATTACCGGCGTTCTCCCCTCTAGTAACAATGACGCTGCATCCTTCTTTCAGCTGGACATGGTTTTTAATTCCAAAAGTGGGCAATTCAATCAAACACGTATCATCCACATTATATGATTCTTCACTTAGAAATGTTCTTCCGTCATGAAGACAATATTGATATAAATTTTTCTTTGAGCTAACCTTGGATTTGATCTTTTCCAACTTTAAATTTTTTTCATCAGAATTTATTTTTATTGGAAATAGTGGAATTCCTTTTGAAGGAACAAATCTATAAAATTCGTTTGATGGCTTTATTTCCACAGTATCCATTAACCCAATCGGAAAATTTTGATGCCGAACCATTTTCCCATCTACGCTGATTAAACCCTTATTTAATGATCTTTTTACTTCCCTTATATTTGAGCAAACATGTAAAAGATCACGCAATACTACACCAATTGGATAGGAAAATTTTCTTGTATGTGTCCCTGGCATTGAGTTAAGAATAAATCTTGGACTTTTTCTATTAATTCGCCAAAAACGTGGAGCAAGTTGCCTTTTTAATCTCTTATCTCCTCCTTTTTTGGCCATGATTATGTTGCCTCCACTTTAACCGATTCCTTTTTCTTAATATCTGCTTTTTTCATTTCCTTTCCCTCTTTTATCTTTACATTTTTTTCTTTTATTTTCTGAGTGCCCTTCACGCGATATTCATCATCGGTATTTAAGGAAATAATCTGGACATTTGAAGCATGAATTTGTACCTTGACATTACCACCACGTATTTTTTCTCTCTGCACACCTTCAATCGATAATGTCGATCTTTCTGTATTGACTTTCTCAACTTTCCCTTCTATCCCAGCATATTCTCCTCTTAATATTCTAACGGTATCGCCCTTAATGACCCTCATACTTCTTTTTTTATACTGCTCTCTCAGGTTTTCTGAAACGTTAGCTCCCAGTAGTTTTTCTCTCTTATGTTTTGAAATCAGTTTATAGAACATCAATATTCCCTCATATTATCAAAGATGCAAGATTTGCTATTCTCGGCCACTTTTCTGCAGCTTCAGCAGCGACTGGTCCTTTTATGTCAGTACCTTTTATTTCGCCTTCTGGTGTAACCAATACTGCCGCATTGTCCTCAAATGACAACCGAACACCATTTAGTCTCCTTATGGGATACTTTTGTCTGATTATTACCGCTCCAAACATTTGTTTTCTTAACTCTGCTTTTCCTTTTTTTACAGTAACGTTCACAAGATCTCCTACTGCCGCAGCTGGCATTCTTGAATGTCTGCCCTTGATACGTGTGACCATAGCAATTCTTAATATTTTGGCTCCTGTATTGTCGGCACAAACTAAATTAGCTGCTATTGGCAATGCCCTAGTAATGTAGGGCTTAAATTCTTCTACCCCTTTTGCTGAGACTGCACGACTTTTAGACGCCACTCTTAATAACCTCCACAGTTACAAACGATACTGTTTTTGAAATCGGTTTACATTCTGCAATCCTTACCTCGTCCCCTTCTTTCACATCAATACATGAAGGAAGAAATGCGTGGACCTTTGAACTGCTTCTCTCATATCTCTTGTACTTTTTAACCGGTCTAGGATATTCACGCGAAACTACAATCATCTTGTGTGCTTTGAAACTCATTGTAGTCCCGGTTAATATTTTTCCTCTTATGGAAAGTTTACCATGAAAAGGACACAGGTCATCATCACAATTTCTTTTTGGCTGTGAAACTGTTACTCCAATATTTCTACTCATACTTTATCAACCATCATTTAAGTAAACGATCTTCCGGCCTGCCTATTAACAAAGAACCATTCACGAAACAAATCTCATCTTGAAAAATTAGTCCTAATCTACGTATTGATTTTTTTGGAATAACATATGACTTGCGTTCGTCACTTAACGATATTGTATTTTTCGTTTCAAAGATTATTTTGCCGTTAATTTTTTTATGATTGTTAGATGATCCATACTCGATTTCTGCGTTGCGACCTATGAATTCATATTGTAACATATAATCTCTAAAAGTCATTTTGCTAATTCCCTCTCCTTTAGAATAGAAAGTATGCGGGCAATATCTCTTTTTTTCCATTTCATATTTCCAGTTTCTTTTTTAAGTGTCCCTTTTGAATTTTCAATTGTTAATTTTAACAGATCCGCTCTAATTTCAGAAAGTTTTGATTCCAAGTCATCGTCGTTAAACTCTCTTAATGTTTTTAATTTAAGTCTGCCCATTATGTCTCACTTTTATTTACGGCTATTTCCTTAACTTCACTGTTAATAATATCTTTACTTTCTGTCTTGATTTCTGAATCTGGCTGAATGTCACGATTTTCACTTCCACCTTCACTTACGCCTTCATTTTCACCCCGAGTCTTTGATTCAGACTCCTCACTTAAATCAAAATCACGAGGGATGTCTTCTCTCACCGAAATTTTGAGTTTTATTCCCACCAATCCCATTTTTGTTAATAAGCTATTAGTACTACTTTTTACTACTTCATCTGCAATTTTTCCACTCTTTGGGATGATACCTGCAGAATGTTTTTCAAAATGAGCACGTTCACCTCGAAGTTTACCAGATACTGTAATCTCTACTCCCATTGCTCCAGCTCCCATGATCGTATTTATCGTCCATAATGAGGCTCTTCGAAAGGCAGTTCCTCTTTCAATAAGTTGAGCAATCCTATTTGCCATTATATGTGGATTCAATTCAGGTTTTGTGACCTCTGTTACGGATACTTGTGCATTCTGCAAGTTGAATTGTTGTTCCAATCTCGTTGTTAGGTCTCTTATTCCACTCCCTTTTCTTCCAATAACTAGACCCGGTCTCATTACAAATAGTGTTATTTTGGTACCAATAGGAGTCTTTTGAACCTCAGCTCCTCCGTAACCTGCTTCAGCTAAAGTAGAACTCAGGTACTCGTTCAGTTCCATATTTTTGAAATTATTTTTCATTACATTTTTTATTGCGCTCAATATACTTTCCCCTCTTTAGCAACAATTTCTACATGTGTCAGGGTGTCAACTTTAGGACTTGACCGTCCCATAGCTCTTGGAATAAATCGCTTAAGTTTTGTTCCTTTATGGATAACACAAGATACTATTTCTAACCTATCTAGGTCCATACCTTTGTATTCTGCATTTGATTCTAAATTGTCCAAAAGTCTTAAAAATTCTTCAGATGCTTTCTTTGGAAACCTTCCAGAAAAAAAACCGTCCCTGATATTTGATCTATGAGCCACTTCATTGTGATATCTTCTATAAGGAATTGCAAGCTTTTTTTCAATAGCTTGATCTAAAATGTTTCTTGCTCTTTCAATTGATAACCCCTTTATTGCTAGAGCAATTTCTCTCGCGTGTTTATGCGAGATATCAGTTTCTCTTAAGGCCGCTCTAACGTGTTTATTCTTGTCAAATTGAGAAAATGAGTAAGAATATGTAGGCAAAATATATCACTTTAATGGCACATAGAGACTTGATCTGGAAGCTCCTACTCCAGGCGCACCATGTTGAACTCTTTTGTTTGTGATTGCATACTCACCCAAGTAATGACCAATCATCTCGGGCTTTATAGTAACTGGGGCGAAGTCCTTTCCATTATGAACATTGATTGTAATGTCCACCATGTCAGGTAGAATTATCATATCTCTTACGTGAGTTCTTATAGTTTCATTAGATGAACCTTCTCTGATACTTTTTATTCTTTCACGAAGTTTTCTTTTTTGATCATCCATGTACTTTCCTACTCTTTTATCCAACGACCGCCTTTGTCTAGCATTTAACAAAGGAAGAAGTGATTCTATTGATAAATTCTTTAATTGATCTACATTATAACCTCTAAATCTAAATTCACGAACCAACTAAGATTATCAACTCCAAAATACTCCTTTTAAATTTAACTAGATGATTCAATTCCTATACCAATCCTAATCTTGTTGCAAGCTCTCGGGCTTCATCATTTTTTGTAAATTTTACAATTGCTTTTTTCCCTCGAATAGTCCTAAAAATATTGACTTCTTTAACGTTACCTTCGTACATTGTTTTTATTGCTTCATTTACATCCTTCTTGCTTGCATTGTCGGAAACAATAAAAGTTAATTTATTTTCCTTTTCTATCAAATTGAATGTCTTTTCTGTGATATATGGTCTAAGAATGACCGAATGGAGATCGTTTTCTGCTTCTTTACTCATTAATGTTTCACCATACCCTGTATTTTTGACCAAACTGTATTTATTTTATTCATGGAATCAATTGCATTTTTTGTATAGACCGTTAATCTAACTGGTTTTGTTCCCGGCACTAGATCCGTAATGCTCAGGTTTTCTATAGGGACAACATTAACTCCAGCTAAAGATTTTTTCAATTTACTTATTGGAGAATTTTTTGAAACAACTATTAGGCAGCTTAAAGCCGAGTGTTTTTTTCTTCCACGTAATCGTGATTTACCTGATGGTATCCTTACGATATTCATAGACCTTTTAAGATCTTCTTCTAACCCCAAGGACAGCAATATTTTTTTTAATTCTGCAGTTTTTGTTATTTTCTCCAAATCATTTGAAACTACAATTGGAAATTCAGAGATTTTTCCTACATTGTGGCCACGTTTTTCAATTATATCTTTACTAGAAGTTGCGGCAATTGCAGAACAGAATCCAAGTTGTTTTTCCTTTTTGTTTATTTTTTTGTAAATTTTCTTCCATGATACGGGGGGGTGGGTAATTCTTCCACCTCTGACACCTGCAACTCCAGCAGCTTGACCAGCGCGTGGAAATCCTTCACCGCGGGCCCTTGCTATTCTCGCAATTCCCAAACCAGTATTACGAGATTCTGCACTGACTATTTCACCAGCAGCGGGGTATTTTCCCTGAGGTTGGAATTTGGTTGAAAGAACATTTACATAGACTTTTTTTATAATATCTGGTCTAAATGGAGTATTGAAAACAGATGGAAGTTCTAAAGATTCAATTTCTTTTCCACGAAGATCTTTAAGTTTAATCTTCACTTTACTAATACCTCCAAAACCTTGGGTTCTAATACTTTCTTACTAACACTTCGAATTGGAAATCTCATCTTAACTAGTCTTTTCGGAACGCCTGGAATTGAACCCTTGACTACTATGTAGTCATTTTTTATCATGCCAAAATGTTCAAATCCACCCTTTGGATTAATTTTAAATTCAGTGTCTTTCTCCGAATTCGAAATTATCAAAATTCTCTTATTGTATTCAGTCCTTTGATGAAATCCTCTTTGTCCTTGTCTTGGAACAGTATACATGACTACTGCAGGAGAAATTGGACCTAAAGTTCCAACTGCTCTCACACTTTTTCTGGATTTGTGTTGTTTTCTTTTGACTCCAAATCTAGTAATTGGTCCTTCAATTCCTTTACCTCTTGTTATGCCGGAAATATCAACAAATTGCCCAGTTTCAAAGACATCTTTTATGTTTACCTGCTTTCCAAAGTTGCTGACAACATAGTCAATTTTTGATTTTGTGTCTTTTCCACCGATCGCTATTTCCCATACAAACGGCTTCTTTTGAGATAAAGATGCCACGATAGGATAAGATGAAACTATAGCAACTACATGTTTAATTTTATCAAGATGTGCATTAATTTCTTCTAACTTACCCTCCTTATACTTGAACGGCGCTTTTTTTGAAAGATATTTGTCATTATCTTTCGCAAAAACATCAAAAATTGCATTCTTTCCATATGCTGTTTCTGCATATGCTCTTATTCCGATTATTTTCAATGGCGGTGTAGCTATTAAAGTAGATGAATTCATGATATTCTTGCCATAATTTGGAGTCTTTTCTCTGTCATCAACTGATAATACATTTAAATTGGTAACTTTATACCCGGCAAAACCTAATAATGATGATCTATCTAATTTAGGATCCGACCAAGTCCTAATCCTAGATTCGAAGCTTCGTGCACGCACTCTTGGATAGAAAGCCATACTTCCACGTCTAGGCGCACTATATTTTCGATGACCCATGATTAATCCGTTTTTTGTAATCCCTTTAATAAATTAATAACTTTAAGACAATATTTGCGAAATTTGATAATTCCATATTCAGAATAGTTTAATGAATTTTCGGCGATTATTGAATTAAGCATGTAAGTAATTGTTGACTATTGACAAGGTACCAAGAATTGCCTCCTCTAACCTTATAGTTTGAGTACCCTGGTTAGGAAACATGTTTAAAAAATAGTGGTTCTGTGAAATTTTTTTGTTTTCAAATTCCAAAATTTTTCTCAAGCCAAATTTAGGGCCGCCAAACACAACTAGCAGATTCTTTGACAATTTTAAGTTGCCTATCAAATTATCTATATGTTTTGTAAATTGTAGCCCTTCAACGGATGTCATCAATATTTCGCAATTCGTATTTTCTAGCAATGCTGATAGTGAGTCTGCAAATTTGACATCATATCCCCAGTAACCATCAAGCTCTTCTTTTACAACATCTTCCGCTGATAGTTGCCCGTTGTTTAAAATTTTTACTAAAACTTTTTTTCCTAATTGTGTTCCTTTATATCTTATAAGTTTTTGAAGTCCTACGTCTACATACAATGAATCATTTTGCTTTACAACAAATCCAAACCGTATCTCATTCTTGATATTATTGATGTCTATCAGTGTTTTATGATGTGGAGACTTTATGGGTGGCAGGATTCCAGCATGTTTAAGTATCCACATTTTAGGATAAATTTTTTTTCTAAGATATGGAGGTGTGTCAAGGTATTCAAGTATTGTTTTCGTTATTTTATTATCGATTTTTTCTGCTTTTGTGCTATTGTCGTGATAAATAAAAATTTTCTTAACACAGAATATTGAACATGCACGGGAAATTTGTGAAATTTTGTAGCTCTTGTCAAGAATTGTTTGAGACTCTATCAAACATGAATCAGGAATTGCAATCAAGAGGTTAGTCAAATTATTTTGTAGACCGTCTATTCTGATAATAATTTTTCTACGGTGCTTCCCATTAGACCAGTTGATCCAAAAATAGTTTCACACAGACTACCCTTTTTGTCGATGAGTATTGTTGAGGGCGTACCTTTCAATGAATATTCTTCAAAAGTGAGCGGACTGTACGGTTTTGTTTCCAGATATGATTTGACACGTGAAATAATTTGTTCCTTATCTTTTTGATGATACAATTCAAAATCAGGGACGTTTGCATTAACAAATTCCATAATTCTCTTGTCTTCAATAGGAAGTTTTTCTTTAACAAGCATATCCATTCCCACAGGAAAAGGAATATTGTATGACAGTCTTCCTTCATTTAGTAACTTACTCTGGTATGTAAGAGTAGTAAGAGTTTCACCTATTACCTTATTTTCCTTTAATAGCAGTCTTAGATTTTCAACGGTATTCTTATCAAAATCCTCAAATGCTGTGGCTAGTCCCAATACCACTACTCCATTGTTTTTATATTTTTGATATGTATCTATTGCTTCAGGTATTCCATAAATAAAACAGCCTGGGCAGTTTACTTGGAAAACTTCTATGACAACCACATTACCTTGATAATCTTTCAGACTACAAGGTCCACCTTGAATCCATTCAGATACTTTCAATTCGGGAGCCGGTGAGCCAGCTTTAACTGTCACAAAATTCACAATATTACTTGAATATTTAAACCAATATTACCTTAATTTTGGTGGTAAAAATAAAAATTATTGAGGACCTCTCTTACTGGCATTTTCTTTCGACTTTGATGCATAGTTTTCAATGTCATTATTTTCAACTCTTTTCATGTTCTTTGCTTTAGTATCTATCTGAGCCATTTTTATGTGTCTTATTCCTGTTTTCTCTTCGCTAACCAAGTAAATTGACTCTAATGCAAGGCTACTTGCCTCTTCCATGCTCATGTCAAGATGATAGTGTTTTTCCAAGAATTCATTTACCTGATCACTGCCATTTCCAATTGCAACTGCATCGTATCCAATGTAAGTTCCACTTGGATCGGTCTGATATAGTGAAGGACCATTCTTATCGACTCCTGCGAGGATTAATGCAACACCATATGGCCTCACTCCTGCATACTGCGTGAATTGTTGCGCCATATCTGCAAGATTTTTTGCAACACCTTCAACGTCTACAGGTTCATCGTAAATCAGTCTATTACTTTGAGCGAAAAATCTTGCATGATCAACCTGAGTTCTTGCATCAGGAATATATCCCGCTGCTGCTACTCCTATGTGATCATCTATTTGGAATATTTTTTGAGTAATATCAGAAACTTGTAATTTCCTAGCTTTTTCTTCAACAGCTAAGACCACTCCGCCCTTACTTTTGATTCCAACCGCAAGTGTTCCTCTTCTTACGGTTTCAATGGCATATTCTACTTGGTATAATCTACCATCAGGTGAAAATACCGTTATTGCTCTATCATAACCAGCTGCTGCAGGTAACAAATCAGCTCTAACTTGTTTGCATTCTTTAATTTAAGTTTACCTTAGTATCATACTTTAAATTGTTAATCGATTTTTTCAAAGATCGACTTATCTTTGGAAGAAGAAATAATATTTCAAGGTCACGAGAATATACTTTCTCTTCACCCCAAAACAATTGAAATTACCAAGAACCCTCATTTGACTAAGAAAGGTGATTGTATTGTCGGGGTTTCAGCTAATAAGGCATGCGATGATTTGGACATTGGGTTGAGACAGAAATTAAGAACTAGCGGCAGCGTAGTAAAAATAGGAATCATTGTAGAACCTTTTCAATTTAACTTGGCTGGATTGGGAAGTGATAATTTAGAAATTACGCACAAACATGATATAGTATTGAGAAAATCAAGTTATGTCGACTCTAGAACGCTCATTGTTTCATGTGATAAATCGGCAATTGACATTCCAAGGAAACTCATAAACGCCCTAACCAATTCTGAAGCAAAAGGATTACTGAGGATTAAAGTAGAATAGCAAGATAGAGTTCGTTATACATTTTCAACCATCAAGCAACTTGTAGCTTGTAACTCATAACTCTGATATCTTCTTATAAACATAGGCGTATCTCTTCAATAATTCATTAACTACAGCAGAAGGTAGTTCGGGAGGGGTTGGTATCTTACCGTCTTTAGACGCATTTTTGATTTTATCTCTAAAACCAATTTTAGTTAGCCAATCTCTAAGATATTGTTTATCATAGCTGACCTGCTCTTCACCGACTTTGTATGACTCCTTATTCCACATCCTGAATTCATCAGGCCCCAGTGAATCTGCTAAAATAATTTCATCTGAGCCAGGATCCTTTCCGAACTCAAATTTTACATCAGCCATTATGAATCCTGCATCATTTGATATGTTCGACATCTGTTTGTAAAGTCTTAAAGACATATCTTTCACATGTTTTAATTCATTATTTGTCAGGATTTTTTCTGCCAAAATTTGATCCTCAGATATTGGTCGATCATGAATTTTTGACTTGGTTGTTGGATCAAAAACTGGGTCCTTTAATTTTGATGCAATTTTCATATTAGGCGCCAGATCCAAGGTATTATTTCCAGCAATATACCGTTCATATAAACTTCCATACAAGTATCCTCTAACAACACATTCAAGCGGAATCATCTTTAGTTTCTTTACAACCATTTTATCCTTCGCATCTAATTTTACCATGTGATTTTTAGAATCTAAATAGTTAAACCAGAATTCTGCGAATTTGCATAGAATTTCGCCCTTTCCATTTATGTCGGTAATCATTGGTACATCGTACGCTGAAACTCTGTCTGTAAAATGGAATAACAGATTTTTGTTGTCCAATTCATAGACGTCTTTTACTTTGCCACTATGGATGAACTTCATTATTCATCATTTGAATAACAGATATTTATCATATCATGTCTTATTACTGGAAACCATATTCGCTCCACTTCTTTGTTACTAACTCAACAGTACCTTCATCAGCAAAAGCCTCCTCTTGGACCGGCCTATCATATCCTTCTTCTTTTGTTTTTTTAGTTGCATCGATACCCATCTTTGATCCTAAATTTAATAATGGAGAGGCAGGATCTAGCGTATCGGTAGGTGCATTCTCAATCAACATTGTATCCCTCTTCGGATCCGCTCGAGTCGTTACCGCCCAAATTACATCATTTATGTCATGCACATTGATATCCTGGTCGACTACAATCAATATTTTTGTGAGGGACAATTGACCCATTCCCCACAGACCCATCATTACCTTTTTGGCCTGTCCGGGATATCTTTTTTTTATTGAGATTATTGCTAAACCTTGGAACCAACCTGCGGCAGGCATTGAAAAATCAACTACTTCAGGTTGAAAGAGCTTTACTAATGGAAGAAATGCTCTTTCAATGACTTTACCTATGTAGGCATCTTCAAGTATTGGTTTTCCGACTACTGTGGTAAGATAGATTGGATTATTCCTCATCATTATACCAGTTAGAGTAAATGTAGGATACGGTTCTGGTGGTGTATAATATCCAGTATGATCTCCAAATGGACCCTCAATGTTTAGCTCATTTGGATCAACATAACCTTCTAAAACAATTTCAGCAGAAGAGGGAACCTCTACATCAATCGTTCTGCATTTCACAAGGTTTGTCCCTTTTTTCCTTGTAATTCCTGCAAAAAGAAATTTATCTAATCCTTCTGGAACAGGTGCAACCGCACTAAAAATTGTTGCAGGATCGGCTCCGATTACAATTGCAGCTTCCGTTTTTTCCCTATTTTCTTTATTCATTTGATAATGTAATGCACCTCTCTTGTGAATTTGCCAGTGCATTATCGCTTTTTTAGAATTGATCACTTGTAATCTATACACACCCATGTTTCGAATCTGTGTTTCAGGATTTTTCGTAATTGTGATTCCAAAAGTGATAAATCTTCCAGAATCTTTTGGAAACGATTTGATTATCGGTAAACTGTCTAGTGTGGGGTTTGCGGTCTCAACAATTTCTGTGACCGGACCTCCATCTGCATTTTTTGGGCCATAATCAGATATCTCAGATAACTTGGGGAGCATCTTAAATTTATTCAAGAGTCCATGAGGCATTTTTAATTTTGTTAACGCGGTCATACGTTCACCGATTTCCTCAAAATTTTCCATATCAAGAGCTATCTTTAGTCGTCTCAAGGATCCAAATGCGTTACCAAGTACAGGAATTTTATAACCTTCTACGTTCTCAAATAATACAGCAGGTGCGTCATCCTGATACATAAGTCTGCGCAGGATTTCTGCTATTTCTAAATCTACTGAAACATTGGTTTTTATCCTTTTCAATTGACCCGTTTTTTCAAGAGATTGTATATACTCTCTTAAATTTTCAAAATACACATGGATCCTTTTTCCGTATGAGATATTAGTTTTGTTGATCTACATTTAGTGAAATAAGGTTGATAGGTTTCTATATGTTCAATTAACTTTACTTTTTTAATACTAAAAATTCAATGGCATTACAATTGAAAATAAACATATCCAGAATCAAATACCGAATAAATTACAATCCAGTGAATTACAATACCAGCACAGGTAAATATGAGAGTGGAAATGAATCCTATACTTTTTACAGTCAGGCAAAAGTAAATCTGTGGAAATGTGAGAAATGTACTTTGAAATTTGGTACTTTCAGAAGTTTAAGAAAACACAAATCTGAAGTACATGCTTATTGATGCTTTCATATCAGAGTAAGCATCGTATCAACGACTGTATGTCTCCCACAACTAATTATTCAACTATAGTTATAATTTACTCTTCAGAAATTAATTTCACGAGAAAAAAGTTTTGCAAGTTGATCTAAAATTCTTGCTGTCGCCCCCCAAATAATTTCATTCTTGTAGGTAAATCTAGGTAGTTGAGAAATAGAAAATTGTTGCTGGTGTTTCAAGTCGTTCTCTCTACTTTTAAGTAACGGTATTAGTGGAACGTCTATAATTTTCTCCACCTCATAATTGATATTGGTTATCTCTGGTATCCTGTCTATTAAGGCAACATATGGATAAATTATGTAACGTGAAGTTAACGTCTTCACTGCATTCAAATGGCCAATAACCTGTTCTTTCTTGATCTTAATTCCTAATTCTTCACTTATTTCCCTTACCGCAGTTTCCAACATATTAACATCATCATCCATGAAATTACCACCAGGAAAGGAAATCTCACCAGCATGATTTTTCACAAGGTTAGTCCTTTTTATTAGGATCACATATGGACTCTTATTTGTGAAATGAATTATTATCATAACCGCCGCAAATCTGAATGGAAGTGAAGGCGACGGAAGGATTACTTTTTTATTCAGAAACGGATAAATCAAATGTTTGAGCACTTTTTCATCATACAAACAATATCATCTGCTGTGTCCATTATTAATTAGAAAGTATAAAATCTATCGAGTGGCATTTTTTGGAAATATAGTCTGTTTCACAATTTTCAAGATTATAAATTAAGGCTTTAATTATGATAAATATTGTGAGATATTAATGGATATTAAAGTTATTTATGAGATGAACCCCCCAAAGGTTCTTTACAATAATTTTTTTGATCATGATACAATACACAAGAATATTGAACTCTTTATGTCAAGAGCAAAAAAGGTATCAGAATATGTTGATGGAATACATTTGACTGATAATGTACTTGGTGTACCACGAATTTCTAGTTTGATGCTTGTTTCAATGTTAAAAAAGATAGGCATATCAAAACCGATTAGCTGTACATGCAGACTTTACGACAAAAATCTTATATCAATATTGCAATTCGTCTCAGAGGCTATATTGTGTGGAGTCTATAGCATCCTAATTCTCCGTGGAGATGAACCAATTATTGGCAATAAAATTTTTGACATCCCTCCCACCAAGGCTATCAAGATTCTATCATCACATCATTTTAGCAATCACATAAGATTGGATCTATCGTTTCCAAGTAGAATCGATGACACAGTAAGAATAAAAAATAAGCTTGAAGCAAGACCACGTGCGTTTGTCACACAGTCAATAAGTTTAATTCACAATTTGAAAGAAATTGTTAAAATGTCAACACCATATAACATTGATGTTATCCCATGTATCATGTGTCCTTCAAAGAGAAATGAAATTTCAGCACAAAAGATAGGTTTGGATTGGAAATCATATAAGGACCAGCCAGAAAATTTCGTTCGTGAAGCTGCCGGTTTAACAGAAAAAGTGCTCTTGTGCTCACCAAATAGTTTTGAAGATGGTTTGGATCTTGTAAAGAAACTAAAGAAAAATTAGTCAAATTTATGTTTGCGTGCAGCACTAATTTCGCTTCTTAATTCTCCTAAAATTTCCCTGTAATAGGGTTTTAGTTCATCGTCTTCGCTAAGTCTGGGCCTCCTATGATTAATAGTAATTTCCCTTTTTATTTTCCCGGGTCTATTTGTAAATACAAATATTCGATCTCCAAGACATACAGATTCCATTATATTGTGAGTTACAAAAATAATATTTTTTCTAGTTTTCGACCAAATAAGCTGCAATTCCACTGAAAGCAAATCTCGTGTTTGGGAATCCAGGGAGGCAAACGGTTCATCCATAAGTAATATGTCAGGATCCATAACGAGTGCCCTAGCCAGAGCCACTCTTTGCTTCATGCCACCCGATAATTGATACACATAAGAGTCGGCAAATTTTGTCAATTGCATTGTTTCTAGATGGCCTAGTGCAATTTGGCGCCGCTTATCTTTCTGTAATCCAGCTATTTTTAGTCCAAATTCAACATTCTCGATTACTTTGAGCCATGGAAACAAAGCATTCTCTTGGAATACAATAATTCTATCAGGTCCAGTCCCATCGATCTGATGACCATTAAGAATAATTTCACCTTCAGTAGGTTTGTCAAGTCCTGCAAGAATGTTAAGAAGAGTAGATTTTCCACATCCAGACGGGCCAACAATACATATGAATTCGCCATCGTTAATTGTAAGGTCGATATTTTCAATCGCAGTAACGTATTCTGTTTTCTTTGAACTATTTGTTCTAAATTTTTTAGATAAATTTTTAACTTGTAATTTCATGATTTACACCTCTAATATTGGACTAATGAATCTGGATATGCGTATCATAAGCTCTCATAAATACGCTATTTCTATAAATTACTATTTATTTGTAAAGGAGATCAATTATTTCCTTCGGAGTTGCATTAGTTTTAAATCCCTTGTCATTCATAATTGTCTTGGATGCGTTGAATCCATTTGCAGTAAGAGTGCTAATTACTTTATCTAGTGAAATTGAGCTCTTTTTTGCTTTAGATGCGATGCTATCTGTTTCAAAATAGAACGGATATGCAAGTTCACTGTTACAAATTTGCATCATTCTAAGTAACTTGTTATACTCATTCTTAGTTGATAAAAAAGATTCATCATTTTTCAATACACTTAACATTGCCCCTGCAAATTCAAAATCAAATAAACTATCTACCCAAAGCGGTCCGGCTAATTTACATTTTGTATCACATATTTCGCAGACTAAATCTTGATCCCTAAGATTTTCAACTTTGCGATGATTACAGTTGTGACAATGTTTAAGAAATCCTATTTTAGAAGAAACAGAATTTGCAAGTGAGCTACCATATATTATCTTCAGATACACTCTCATATAGTGAAGATTGCTATGGCAAAAATATGGAATTATGGATAAATCAAATCGTGAGGCATTTAGTGCTATAAAAGAGACCAAAATCCTTATTCCGATTTCATTGCAATATTCCGTTCTTAATGGAAATCCATAATACTTTCTATAACATACATTTGGATAAACTCCACATAAGACCGCGGTGTCTGTTGCTGTAATTGATATCAATCCACGATTACTTACTGACCGCAAAACACAATCGACATAAGGTGAGGGACTTCCAAATGGATCAAGATCTACAACATCAAATTTTCGGAATTCGCGTTCCTCAAAATTAAGGAATTTGCATACATGGTTTATATCAAAAGTGCACTTGTCTTCTACCTGGTTTAATTTTGCACTTTCTTTTGCAAATTCTATAGCAATCGGATTTAGATCGTTCAAATAAATTGTATCTATTTTTGGGACTTCCACCGCAGTTCTCAATCCTCTTGCTCCGACGCCACAGATTGAGTCAGCAAAGGTTCTACTATTATTTGAAGAAGCATGTGTTTTGTAAACTAACATTGAAATATCTCTATTCCACTTGGCATTAGGATTAAAAAAAGCAGGATTTTTTGGGGGTACTTTTTCCGAAAGTGAAAATCTTGGAACTAGGAGTACTGTTTTTCCTTCTTTGATCCTTGAGAAATCATAATTCAATCCTTGTTAATAGTATGATAACTGATCACTCCTAATATACCATGATTCTCAGCAGGATAAGGATAAAATAGCAACAATATATTGATTTGAATTAAAGGGATTAGAGTTCACTGGCTGGCAATAAAAACATCATATGCGGAGTAGATGAAGCGGGTAGGGGATCTTTGTTAGGACCAATTATCGTGGCGGGAATTTCTGTAAGCAAAAAATCGATATCAGAAATGATTGACAAAGGAATTAAGGATTCAAAACTACTTACCCCAAAAAAAAGACAGATTCTTTTTGGTCATGTCGTTAGCATTGCAGAATCAATTTGTATTTGTAGAATAAATATAGAGGACATCGATTTTCATGTTTTTAGAAACAATCTAAACATACTAGAAGCAGAAGCTATGGCTATTACAATAAGCAATATGAAATCTGACAAGACCTATGTGGATTCATGCGATGTAAACCCTTCCCGATATCAAAGAACAATAAGTAGTTTTCTCAAACGAAATAGTACAAAATTAATTTCAATGCATCATGCAGACAAATTGAATGTTGTAGTGTCTGGGGCTTCGATCATCGCAAAAGTAATCCGTGATTCTGAAATAACTAAAATTCGTGCTAAATACGGCGATATAGGAAGTGGATATCCTTCAGACAAGAAAACAATAAAATTTGTAAGACAATGGTTTAGACAAAAAAATGAGATTCCACCCTTCGCAAGAAAGTCATGGAAGCCTGCTCAAATGATTGTGTCTGGGACGGATCGGTGCCATTGACTAACTTGCGCTAAAAATTGCCTTTATCATTGCATGATCTTTGTCGAACGGCGCAAGATCTATTTTTTGTTTAATTTCAAAAGAATTATTTTCTAATTTCTTAATTTCTTGCGAGATCACATTCTTTGGAGACATTGTCACATCAATACTTCTGGTCTTGATAACAAGAAGGATTGGTTTACGTTCCTTAAGATATACTTTGCAATTTTCAATGGCTATACTTGTTTGATCGGGCTGAGCAATATCACAATAGACAAGATCCATTTTATCATATATTGAAAAATAATTTCTCGGCTTTCTTGCATCTTCTATTATAGGTATGACATTTGTTCTCTTAGATGAGACATTTGAAATCAACTCTCTTGCAACTCTTGTAGAAGATTCGACAGCAAAAATTCTGCCCGAATTTCCAATTATGTCAGATAAGTGACTTACAGTAGTTCCCGTCGAAGCTCCTAGATATAATATGTTTCCTACATTATAGAAATCAAATTCTAATCCCCTGATATATGCCGCCGCCAATTTACTTCTAAATGGATCCCATGTTCGGTATTCATTTCCATTTCTAAAGATAAGTTTTTCCCCATAAAGAGTAATCCCTTTCAACAGATTTTTAGTTGCTATATGTTCTTTGCCATTTACAGTAACGTAACTAATGGCGTCTTCGTTTTTCATGACGCATGTCTCTCCTTTTGAATTTCTGAGATTTCATTATTCTCTTGTTCATAAACCTACTATTATCCACAAAAGATTCTTTTCCTTTTGGAGGTTCATGATAAATTCTTTGAATTGTTTCTATTCTTTTAGTTAATTTTTCTAATAATGATGTATCCAAAGAGGCATTGCGGTATACATCGATCCTAACTGCAATAGCTAATTTTGAAGATAAGGCACGTGCAATTTTACCTCTTTGCCATTTTGGAGCAGAGTTGACTGACGGATGTTGAAACAATAAACCATGTTTAGGAGGTCTAGTGCCTGTTTTTAATGCTCTAAACAATGCTTTTTCTGCACCGATTATTTGAATTGTACTCGAAGGCATCTGGGCCAATCTCGATAAGCTGCCTGCTTTGGCAATTAGTCTTGCCCCTATCGTTGCAGTGAGCATGTGTTTTATATTTGGAGCAAGCATTTCCATCAAATTTTCAACAGTGTTAGAAAGATTGGTCCTTAATTCGGTTAACTTTATTACTTCTGAAGCTAAAATTATCAAAGATTCAGAACTTTCAGGAGTTAGATCGCCCCCTTGACTTTTTAATATCGCCTGTTGGATTAATTCAATTTTTTTTTCAGGCACATCGAGTCGACTCAAGAGTTCATTAGTAATATTTTCCCGTGCTCCAGCATCTTTTACAATATTGGCATATGTGATAATATTTTGAAGTATATAGTCCAATTCGGGGAAATGAAGCCCGTACCATTCACGAATCCTTGTACTTAGTGTATTTATTATTTCATCTATCTCATCCAACGTATTAACTGCTTGAACCAAATGAAGATCTAATTTTTCAGATTTTTCTTTTACTTTCATGGATGAAAGATTTATTGCAAACCTTTGTAAAATCGCAGTTAATTCACCTCTATTTTCAGAGAGCCCGAACTTGATAATTAGATCCAATTTATTTTGATTAATTTCGTCTTGTCTAGAATCAGACATTAGTTTAACATCAATATTTTCGCGCTGAAAAATTTCAATCAAATTCTTATTGTTTACTCTAATCTGATCATAATTTCTCAATTTTGGAATCAAGTCAGATATATGATTTTTTTCTCCTTGGAGGATTGAAGAATACTCCAGCTCGGGATTTTCAAATTTTTTTCTATAAATCAAATTAGTTTCTTCAAGAGCGCAAATTCCAATTTCGAACAAAATTACATTTGCAATTTTCAACTAGATCTTACAATAATTTAATTTGGTCACTAAAAAATCTAACATTATTTTAATTCTGTTTGGTTCTGTTTTTCACAACAATGGCAGTTACTCACCAATATTTGCAATTTCGTCGCCGTGAATATCATCATAATGAGCGTCGCATTCATTTTTTGTTAGAAATTCTTTTGCACATATTTTGCATCTAAAAGTACCTCCCTCATACTCTGACATATTAAAACAATGAAAATAAATCCACTAAAAATATTTATCGTGTCTTTAAGGTTTCCAACTCATTAGACCGCATATCCTTGTTCAAAAAGAATGAATTAATTGACTCTTCTACTGTTAACTTATCATGAACAATTGCTCTGACGGCCCGAATCATTTCAATTGGATGATCTGATTGCCAAATATTTCTCCCCATATCCACACCGGATGCTCCATCTCTTATTGCATTGAAGGTCAGATTGAGTGCATCTTTTTCTGGTAATTTCTTACCACCTGCAATAATGACGGGTACAGGGCATCCTTCAACCACCTTTTCAAAGTTTTCACAGTAGTACGTTTTTACTAAATGCGCTCCTAGTTCCGCAGCTATTCTGCAAGACAACCCAAGGTATCTTGCATCTCTAGCCATTTCTTTTCCAACAGCAGTAACTGCTAAGACTGGGATTCCATATTTCTCTCCTTCGTCTATCAGTTTTGAAAGATTACTTAGTGTTTGGTGTTCGTATTTACTTCCAACAAAAATAGATAAGGCCAAGCATGAAGCATTTAGTTTTATTGCTTCTTCAATCGATGTTGTAATGGCCTCCTTTGAAAGATCTTCACCTAAAATACTTGTACCTCCAGAAACACGTAAGACGATTGGAATATTGGCATCTGATTCAACGCATGTCCTTAAAATTCCTCTAGTGAGCATTAAAGAATCTGCATATTTTAGCAATGGCTTAATGGTCTTTTTTGGATCCTCTAATTTTTCAGTAGGTCCTAAAAAATAACCATGATCAACTGCCAGCATGACTCCTTTTCCATCTAGTGGATTCAATATCCTTGATAAGCGATTTCTTAAACCCCAATCCATGTAAGTTAACCTGACTATACAAGTTATTTATGTTTTCATCAATATATTGCTATGATGTTACTATCAATACTTTCATAGCATCTAATGCATCGTGCGCACATTTGAAAGCATCACTGGATTCTGAGATTTGAAAACGATGAGTCACGAGAGGCAAAAGATCGATTGATTTGTCAGATATCAATGATAATGCCTGATTGGTTTCTATTTCAGAAGCACCATAGCTAGGTATGATTATCTGTTCGTTAGAATACATGGAGTTCAAATCTAGTTCAAACTTTGAGCCAACTGATGGAACCCCAAAAAGCAATATTTTTCCACCTCTTCTAGTAATTTTAAGTGAGGTTTCAAATGCCTTGATACTACCAGTTGCTAAAATTGTGATATCAGCTCCTATATTTTCTGTATTTTCCTTAACGATATTGTCTAGGTTCTCTTGATTAGAATTTACTGTAATTACACCATATTTTTCAACAAATTTCAATCTGAATTGATTAATATCAGATACCACGATATTGTTTGCTCCCCACGTTTTAGCCAATAACGTATGCATTACACCAGTTGGTCCCGCGCCCATTATTGCCACATTATCTCCATGTTTTATTGAAATTTTATTTAGCCCTCTGATGCAACAAGCAAATGGTTCGATTAGTGCAGCTTCGTCATAGGAGATTGATTCAGGCAGTTTTAATATACCTCCGTGCTCAACATTCCATTTTGGAACGATAAATTCCTCAGATAATCCGCAGGGTTCAATATTGCTTTTTTGATAATTGTCACACATTGTATAATTTCCTTGTATACAATATCGACATGAATAGCAGCTCACATGATGATGAACAAACACTCTATCTCCTTCTTGGAATTTTTTTATGTTTTTACCAACTTTAATAACAGCACCTGCAGGCTCGTGTCCCACCCGAGATGATTTCATTCCATAATTTCCATAAACCTTTTCTAAATCTGAACCACATATCCCGCACGAATGCATTCTTACTAGTATTTCATCTTCATCACACTCTGGTAAATCTGATTCAACCAAAGTTATCTTATTATCAACTACTTTTACGGTCAACATTTGAATTTCACTTATCTTGATTTAAGTAAACTAAAAATTTAATATAATTTACTACAATATAAAGTTCAATTTGAATCTAAAATCGATAAGTTCTTAATTCGGAATCAATCATTTTGCAGTACTTTGACATTCAAAAGAGTTGGCGCAATAATCCTCTTAATTAAGGATATGGATAAATCTATTAAATTTTATCGTGACGTTCTGGAACTACCGATCAAAAATACTTCTCCTGAATGGGTAGAATTTTTCTCAAGTGGTACAGTACTGGCTTTACATCCGTCTAAAAGTAAGGTGAGAACAAGGAATTCGGGAGTCTTAGTTGGCTTCATGGTTAGTAATTTGGAATCAGTCGCCAAAAAGCTGAAAGAGAAAAATGTTGAATTTTTCAAAGAACCCAAAGAAGAATCCTTTGGAAAGCATGCTATAATAGTAGATCCTGATGGTCATTTGATTTCAATAGCAGAAATAAGCTCCGAGATCTCTGAAGGATTTGATTTAATTGGCTTGATAGGCGCTGAATAAATCAGAATTAAAAAAAATCTTCACTATGGTCAATATTCAAATTTTTTTTCCAAAATTTTACCATGAATTAAAAAATTATCAAATAGGTTTTCACTGGTCTTAGATGCAAATACTACATAGATATTCTCGTTTTTATGAAGGATTATCAGTAACTGAACCTTAGCACTTTGATCATCAAGTGTCAGATTTCCAGTTCCTTTTATTTTTAATATCTGATTTGTTGCTTGAAAAGTAATATTATCTGCACTGGAAGTAACAAGATTCAAACTATAGTTTTTGGTAATATGATTCAAAGTATTATTCAATAGTATCATACTTGTAAAGTTTGAGAATTTATCGCCTCTAATTGCAAGGTTCCATGAACCTCCCAAATCGTAGTAGTTTTTGAGTCCTTGATCTTTACTATTTTGTGAATCAACGATTGATGAATTTTCTAATACATTAATTATCATTCTTGTAAGAGTGTCGATAGGATTGCTAATTGAAACAAGATCGTCAACGTGGGTATTTTTATTGTTATTTTGGTTTGCAGATGAAGTATTTGGTTTACTTTCTGACATATTGCTTAATCCAAGAGATTTTGAAGTATTTCCTAACTCTGCCAAACTAGTAGCGTTATTAAAAATGCCTTGATATATCAAATCTGAATTTTGTGGGAAAAAGTTAACCGTAACTGATTCATATCTATACAAAAAAAATACGATGGAAATTATCGATATTGCAACTATTGACAATAGGAAAAAGTTTTTGAAATTTGGCATTTGGCTGAATATCATGACTTGCTAACTTTTGGTAGTTTTAACACAATCGATTGAGCCTATTTGAATGAGGGGATCGTGACGGCACCTTCTGATGCAGATCTGGCAAGTAGCCTATATTTTGCCAGAACCCCGACCTTGTATTTTGACTTGACTGGCTTCCACGATTTTTTTCGTTTGTTGAGTTCAAGGCGATTAACATTCAAATCAATTTTTCCTCTATCAAGGTCAATTCGGATTTTATCTCCTTTCCTTACTAATGAAATTGGTCCGCCTATCATGGCTTCAGGAGAAACATGACCAACCATAAATCCTCTCGTTGCTCCAGAAAATCTTCCATCTGTGACCATAGCTACATCGGTTCCAAGTCCTTGCCCAACTAGTGCAGCAGTAACAGCCAACATTTCTCTCATTCCAGGTCCACCCTTAGGACCCTCATTTCTAATAACAATTACATCTCCTTTCACTATTTTTTGCTTTGATATTGCATCAAAAGCATCTTCCTCAGAATTAAACACTTTTGCAAATCCTTCAAATTTTGTCCTCTGTAGTCCTGCAATCTTTATTACTGCACCTTCTGGGGCAAGCGTACCTTTTAGAATTTTGAGAGTGCCCTCCGGATGAAGAGGTTTTTCACAAGAATATACTACGGGTTCAGAATTATTTTGAGATATTTTTTCAAGATTTTGTTTCATTGTTTTGCCCGTAACAGTCATGGTGTTGGGATTTAACAATCCTTTTTTTAGTAAACTTTTTAATATGATAGGCACTCCACCTACTCTGTCCAAATCAACCATAACATACATACCACCAGGTCTTGTGTCAGCCAAATGGGGTGTTGCTTTTCGAATTCGTTCAAAATCCTGTAAATCAAGGTGAACACCTACCTCTTTAGAAATGGCAAGCAAATGGAGTATTGCGTTGGTTGAACCTCCTATGGCGTTCGCAATTGCTATTGCGTTTTCGAATGCTTCAAAAGTAAGAATGTCTTTTGGTCTTACATTATTTTCTAATAGATCAAAGATTTGCTTTCCTGTTTCATAACAGATTTTGTTTCTTTTCTCACTTAATGCAGGAGGAGAAGCACTTCCTGGCAATGCAATGCCCAGTGCTTCACTGATGCAGGCCATTGTATTTGCCGTATACATACCTCCACATGAACCAGCCGAAGGACATGCAACATTCTCCAAATTTTTCAAATCTTCAAAATTCATCTTACCTGCTTCAAATGAACCTACTGCTTCGTACACATCTTGGATGGTAACTTCTTTTCCATTCCATGTTCCAGGCAATATGGTTCCGCCGTAGACAAATATTGATGGCAGATTCAGTCTTGCCATAGCCATAATTGTACCGGGTAAACTCTTATCACATCCTGAAATTCCAACCAATGCATCATATCTATGAGCTAGCATCATTATTTCAATTGAATCTGCAATAATTTCACGACTAACAAGAGATGCTTTCATCCCTTCATGTCCCATTGCAATGCCATCTGAAACAGAGATTGCTGTAAATTCTCTTGGAGTACAACCAGAATCTTTTACTCCAGCTTTTGAATGCTGTGCCAAATCTCCTAAATGGATGTTACAAGGTGTGGCCTCATTGCATGTAGAAGAAACTCCCACAATAGGTTTCGACAAATCGTCGTCATTTAGACCCATGGCTTTATACATGGCTCTGTGGGGAGCCCTTGCTGGGCCATTAACTACAGTTCTACTGACAAGTTCCATCAAAGAATTAAAGATAAAAGCGTATTTTAATATAACATTAATACTAATTTAAGTATCGTCTTAATTATGATATTATTCTAAAAGTGCAAAAATCTTAATACCGTCAGTACCCTCTATTTTAAATAGTGTTTCACACATTCCACACTCGGCATTCCCATTAGCAATATCTACAGCAGAAATATCTTCATTTTTGTAATCACACTTTGGACAAGTGAATGTGAATTTCATATTAAACTCATATACTTCGATCGTTTCAGTCATTTACAGTTAGAAAAAAATTTGACCTATTTAAAAGTCACGTAGATAACGAAGATAACAAAAACATAAATCAGTAAGAGATATGGATTTTATTTATTGAAATCGGATACTGGTGCATGTATATTCTGCTCTATAATTGATGATAAATTAAAAGCTGTCAAATTATACGAAGATTCCCTATTTGTTGCATTTATGGACAAGTATCCGATTAATACTGGGCATACTCTAGTACTGCCAAAAAAACATTATGAGAGTATTTTTTTAATGGATGATGAAGAAATTGGAAAACTGTTCTCAACGGTTTCATTCTTGGCAAAGGCAATTGTAAAGGCCCTAGACGCAAAGGGCCTAAATATTGGTCAAAATAATGGTCGTGCAGCAAATCAAATTGTACCACACGTTCATGTTCACGTAATACCAAGGTACAACTATGATTCTCCAAATGGGAGATGGCCATCTAGGTTCCTCATGTCAGATGAAGAACTCGACAAGATTGCCCAAAAAATAAAAACATCGCTTACAGTTTCTGGCATTAAAGTAAATTAGCATATCAGTATGATTTAATATGAGGGCTTAAAACGCAAAAGTGCACCAATATTTCCCAAGCTCCCAAGTTGTGCCCCCTCTTCTGTTTTTGATGAGATTACTTCCATCTTGCTTCCAATATTAACCGATAACTCCTCAAGAAGATCGACAATATCTTTTTCAATGATCTCCTTATCCTCGCTTCCGCATTTAGGACATGGTTTTGAGACCTCATCTTGCTTTAGATTGATCAAATTAATTCTTTCAACGAACTTTTCTTGGACATTTCCACATTTATTGCATTTAATCTCTAAATGCATGTATGGTATTTCATCAGTAATTATCAACGTGTCGACTATTCCACTTTTCAAAAATTTTAGAACATCATGAATTCCATATACGGCTAATCCTTCATCTGAATAAACTTGACTCATAAATTTCTTGATTAATTTTTTTTCCTCTAATAACCTATATTCTGTTATTATTCCCTGTTCATTTACTTTTTCCAGCATCTCCCTGACTCCTTCGCTTCCAGAGTATGAAGAATCAATTGTTGCAACCACATTATTTTGGAGTCTATAATCGAGATATTCTTCCTTCAAAAAGTTTTCCTTTGTTGGACCCGGTCCACCTAAAATTAAACCGTTAATTTTATACTCGTCAATAAAGATTTTTTGCGCATGATCTGCAATTCTGTGAAAGTATTCATTTAGTTCATTTTCTCTTAGCCTTTCAAATCTTCTTGCAGATTGTCCTCCCTGTCTGTGTTTTCCGGCAACACCTGAAGTTAGAGTATCTATCACTTCCCACCTGTCCCCCGTGAGTATCCCTAATCCTGCTTCCTGACTGTCTATAGCAAGTAGTCCAATTACTTTTTCATCTCTGAGCATGTCTTTGATGTGATCTGTCCAAAAATGATCATCGCATCTATACAGATTAATCTGGATTGGTTTTGGCGGTAAAAGCGAATAAAGTTCTATTTTCTCATTTCCTATTCCCTTGTTGTTAGGAATAGCGCCACAAAAAATTGCAAGTCCATTTTCTGGCATTTCCTTGAACAATTTAAGATGCTCTACTGTCTTGCTCAGTGCATCCTGTACATGAGTTCTTGTTAAATCAGATTTGATATTAGATGCAGTTCCAGACTCGTTTCTAAGTTGGCCTATTACTTCAAAAATTGGTCTTCGTGGAGGAATATACACTGTAACCAACTCCGTGCCATGACCAGTAATATTTGATAGCTGATTTAACATCTTGGTTAGTTTGTATCTCTTCACAGAATCCCACTTTTTGTTGTGGGTGTCTTGACTCATTTCTAATAGTATGTCATCTTTAAGTCTATATAATATAAGGTTAGGGCTATCATTTTATTTAATTTAGTATCTTCTTGCAGCATATACTATTACTATAAAAATATGATATCGCAATAAATAATCAGTAAATGCTTCCGAGAATTGATTACATTAAGCAAGGACGTATAAAATTGGGATTGACTCAACGCGAATTGGCATCACTCTCAGGAATTAGCACATCCATGATAAATCAAATTGAATCCGGACGATGCAAACCGAGTTATGATACGGCCAGAAAAATATTTGAGGTCCTTAGTTCTCAAGAAGGAAAAACCTCATTGAAGGCAGGAGACATATGTAGCCAAGTGATTTCAATCCAGAAAAATGAAAAATTGGAGGTCGCAATAGAAAAGATGATGAAAAATTCAATTAGTCAAATTCCGGTTTTTGACGAATCTAAAATTGTAGGACTCGTAAGCGAAGATATCCTTGCCAGAAAGGTACTAGAAAGTGATGATGCGAAAAACATTCACCAAGTACCTATTTTCCAGGTAATGGAACCATCTCCCCCAATAGTTGATATTGCTACTCCTGCCAAAGCACTTATCCCGCTTGTAAGATTTGCAAAATGTGTACTTGTAAGTCGTAAGGGAGAAGTTACAGGTATTATAACGATAAGTGATACACTGAAAATGGCTGAATAGAATTTAGATCTAATCTCTCAAGTTCTCCAATCCCACGCAACAATCTGCACTTTTTATACAATTTTCACAAATATTTATTGCGCTTTCAATGGGTAATGTATCTTCACATAAAGCGCATTTTTTTTTAGACGGGAGATCCATAGTACGGATCAAATACTGCAGTATGTGATATATATTTTCAGGTATTTGCATATTTGAAATTACTTCTATCAGCTAATTAACACAAGAATGAGTTAATCATTTCAATTCCCAAATTTTCAGTCTAATTTTCTCTTTTTCCTAGTGTCGCCAACTATCCACTTTGTAACCAATATCAATCCAAATACTGGAAAGCTACCAATAAACAAATATGGAAACATGGCCAGAAAGATTGATGGGTGAAATATCTCCATATATCGTATATTTTACAATGGCATTATATAATTCTGTGGCCTCAACGATTTCACTAAAAAGATACTGGTAATCATTACATCAAGAGAAATAACTTTGCTACTAAATTATTTTATTTTTCAGCATCGGTAAGATCAATAGTAATAAAATATAATTTATTTTGATACGTACTGATCTGAATCTACCATCAACGAATAATTTTTAATCTTGGATGATTGTAGTTTATCATCCATTACTATTGTAAAACTTGCAGCAGAATGTGAGGTTATATTAGCAGGCTCAGCAATTGCGCTTGATAGACCAATTATTTTACCATTATTGTCAAGAAAAGATGCAATCGCAAGAACATTTGTTGCAGTTCCGTTACCCATATTTGAAATTCTTCCACTAACATAATAATATCCAAATATGTCAGGTCTGGATTTTGAGGACGTTATAGCCATGCTTTCGGCCTTATGAGGTCCGGCTTTACTTGTAAAATTTAAAGAATAATCAAAAAATTGATTGGATTGATCTTTATCTAGAAATAAAATTTCAAAAGGGGATACCTGTCCGATATTTAAGGATCTTGCCGTGACAATTCCACTTCCATTACCTATATTTTGTCCGTTTTTATCATAAAAATTAGCATAAACTGCAATACCGTACTTAGGTTCATGTGAAATATTTTTTATTTCGCCAAATAAATGAATAAAGCCACTTTGATCAATTATTGTATTTGTTTGTAAAGTCTTGAAATTTTCTATTGAGTAGCCTGAATTATTCATTAGTAATAGCAATATACCAGAAAAAATCAATACTGTTTTTGGTATTGATAGATCAGAAAGATTTGAAATAAAATATCTTATCATTGGGAAACATCTCAAAAGTATTGACATATGGAAGGAATATATTTTTGTCTCCTAGAAGAAGGTAGTTCTAATAAAGACTAATGGTTCTTAGATAGAAAATCAGAATATACCTTTTCATACTGATATGCAAGAGACAAATTATCTATTGAGAGTTGATCTTCACTTCTATTTCCAGTGATCAAATATTTCTTGAAATGTTCATAGCTGGCAGCTTCTGATTCTAACGATCTAATAAATGAAGTTTTGATATTTTCATGCCCATTTGGAACATTCAAATTTTTTGCTTCATTTTCAAGTGCTTCGAACTGAGATAAATATCCATTAGTAATAGTAACCATTGTCAAATTGTCATGTGTTTTCAAGTTCCATTTACCAACTTCTTCCTGGTACTTTCTTGTCAGTTCTTGTGATTTTGATACCAAGATGCTCAGTGATTCTCCAAAAATTTGAATATTACTCTTAAAAGGATTAAAAAATATTGCTAAAGTTATTGATACAACTACCAAAGCAGATATTATACTTCCCAAAAATATTTTTTTGTTTTTCAAATATGATTTACTCAGTCATTTGAATAATTAATAGTTTATCAAATCATCAAGGGACCACCTTGCATAAAACAAAAAATAATTTAATAAATCCATGTTTAGGTTTGAAAATTCGTCTTTCCAAATATTTTCACTTTCTATCAAATTCAATATTTTCCTTTTTTTTCCACGAAGTATACTTAGTATGATCAGTAAGTTCAACATCGTATAATTCAAGTATCTTGTGTCTCAAGTCATCTGCATCTTGAAATTTTTTCTCAGTCCTAAGCTTATTTCTCAAGTCAATCATCTTTTCAATTTCTATTTTCGTATTTTCATCAATCTCCGCTATGTTCAAACCCATCATATTCATCATAGTATTTACCAGAGGTAACGCTTTAGTTGACATTGCCATTGTTAATTTTTCAGATGAGCTTAAATTGTTAATATATGAAACTAGTTTCATAAAAGGAGTTAATGCTGACGAAGTATTGAGATTACTATCTAAAAACGACATAAATTCATTCAGGTAATTATTACATTTCATTTCAAATTCGGATATATCTCCAGACACATTTCTTGTTGTTCTGAGTTCGTAGATACAGTGCTCTATCTGTCTCCACTTTTGTAATGATTCATACAATATTTCATCATTGTAGTCCATTGGTTTTGAATATTGAGAAGAGATAAGGTATAATCTAAGGATATTGGCTCCCCATTTTTTAAGAGCGTTTTTGAGTAGTATCATATTTCTGAGAGATTTTGACATTTTTTCAGAGTTAATTGTAATCATACCCACATGCATCCATACATCTGCAAGTTTTTTTTCGTTGAATGTTTCAGATTGTGCAATTTCATTCTCGTGGTGTGGAAATATGAGATCAGTACCACCACCGTGAATTTCTATTTCATTACCAAGGAACTTTGATACCATAACAGAACATTCAATATGCCAACCTGGTCTTCCTTTTCGCCAAGGACTATCCCATGAGGGAATCTCAGAGGAAAATTTCCACAGCGCAAAATCTAATGGATCCTCTTTCAAGGAATCAATTTCAATTCTTGAACCTTCTTCAAGTTCATTGATTTGTTTCTTTGACAGTTTACCATAATTTGAAAATGCTCGCACTCTAAAATATATCCCGTTTAAAGTAGTATATGTATAATTTTTTTCTTTCAATATTTTAATGGCTTCTATTATCTCGGTAATGTGTTCAGTTGCTTTTGGATAAAAATCGGCCTTCAGGACATTTAGTTTGGTAAAATCTTCAAAATAATTCAAGATATATTTGGAAGAAATTTCTTCAGGAGTCTTTCCTTCCAACTTTGCTCTATTTATTATTTTATCATCAACATCCGTAAAATTTTGTACATATGTTAAATCATAACCTTTGTAGATTAAATATCGTCTGAGAACATCAAAAATTACTATCGTTCTTGCATGTCCTATATGACAATCATCATATACGGTGATACCACAAACATATATCCTAATCTTATTATCTTTTTTTGGTCTAATCTCTTCAAGAGTATCAGAAAGTCTGTTATATAATTTCAAATTAGAACTAAAACAATTTATGAAAACAAGGTGATAGTTAACTCAAACATCTATGTAGATATCTCTTCCCTTTAAATCAATTTTATATGTTTTTAATTTTACTCCCTCAAGATAATCCAATAGTTCTCCTGTACGTACGTTATAGTGCCATGAATGCAACGGGCATTCTACCACTTCTCCATCTACTTTACCAGGTGCAAGTGAACCATCTTGATGTCTGCACAACGCTTCTATAGCAAAAAATTTACCTTTTGTTCGGAAAATAGCGATTCTATTCCCACTTAAATTTACTTCCTTTCCAGTTTTTTTGTCGAACTCTTCAATACTTGCAGCACGCATCCAAGTCATAATTAGTTTTTTAAGTTTTAATCTCTTATAAAATATTATGGATGAATTATGAGAAAGTAATTGAAATTTTGTCTTGTATTTTCAACAATATTTTCAATTCTTCTTGAACTATATCAGATCTAAATTCCTTATTAACCGTTAAAATTATCGCTAAAATTAATAAAAATAAATTTTAGCTGAATATAGTAACATTCAATCTAATATTTTATCAATATGATTTTGCATATTTTTTCTGTAGTGCAGTCAATTTATCAATACTTAATCCAAGATACTTTAGGGATAATTTTGCTACATTAGAGTCTATATTTTCGGGAACTGAATAAACTTTCTTTTGCATTCTTTTATAATTTCTAAAAATATGTATTATAGAGAGGAGTTGATTTGCGAAAGACATTGCCATTACTTCAGGAGGATTCCCCTCAGCGCCTACTAAATTAACAACTCTACCGCTTGACAGCAGGAAAATTTTTCTCGAATAAATGTGAAAACAGTCTAAATATGGTCTAACTGAATATCTCTTTTTTGAATTTAAAAATAACTTTTCAACCTCTATTTCATTGTCAAAATGGCCCGCATTTGCAAGTATTACGCCATTCTTCATTTTTTTAAAATGTTCGTTTCTAATTACATTTTTTTGTCCAGTGCATGTGATAAAAATATCTGCCTTATCCACCACCTGATTAATTTTTTTTACCTGATAACCGTCCATATATGCTTCAAGGGCTCTTATAGAATCAACCTCAACAACAGTAACAATACCTCCCATGCCCCTCGCTCTAGAGGCTACACCTTTACCTACATATCCATATCCGCATACAACTATTTGTTTACCCGCGATAAGAATATTTGTCAATTTAATAATACCGACTAGAGTACTTTGTCCTGTTCCGTATCGATTATCAAATAAATGCTTTGTGCGAGCCTCATTCACACCAATAACAGGATACAACAGCTTTCCGCTTTCTTCCAATGCTTTTAATCTTGTAATTCCTGATGTAGTTTCCTCAGTTCCACCCAAAATACCTTGAATATTCTTATTATGTGCCATTATGTGAAGACTTGATCCATCATCAGTCAGTACTTGAGGACGGGTCTCTAAAACTCTATTTAGATTAACCAAATACTCACTATCAGTTTCATTTTTCCAAGCATAAACTTTCACTCCTTTTGATGAAAGAAAAGCCGCTATATCTTCTTGTACAGATAATGGATTTGCTGAACACAGAGCAACTTTCGATCCTAATTTTATTGCTGCTAGTACAAGAACAGAAGTTTCTTTTGTAACATGTAGTGAAATACCTAGTCTCAGTCCTTTTAATGGTTTATGGGTAAGATTTTCAGAAACTATTGTATTCATTATACCCATGTGAGAGTACGCCCATTCCCATGACTTTTTTCCATTTTCAATTAGTTCGATAGTATTCATCGGGGTATTACACTGAATCATTATGATATAACTAATTACTGATCAAAATATCTATAATCAAATAAATTTGTAGAATTGGATACAAATACAGATGATGTCCTAGAATATCGATTTATTCAGATAGTTTTAATTCCTCTTTTCTTATCACTGTTTCTGCTGTGCAAAATTCCAATAAAGACAGTGTAATCATAACAAGTGCTCTACCATATGCCAACGGAGAGATACATCTTGGTCACATTTCTTCGACATATCTGCCTGCTGACATATTTCGCAGATTTCTAAAACTAAATGGAGTACAAGTTTATCACATTTGTGCATCAGATGATTTTGGTACGCCAGTCCTTATTGAAACTGAAAAAAAGAAGATGAAACCAGAGCTCTATGTTAAATACTGGCATGATAAAGATATCGAGGATTTTGGCTCAGTTGGAATAGTTTTTGATTCTTTTTCACAAACCAGCTCAGACACGAATAGAGGTTTTGTACAGTACGTCTTTAATGTTTTAAAAAAAAGGGAGCTTGTCTATGAAAAGGAATTTGTACAATATTATTGTGAAAAAGATTCTAAATTTCTACCTGACCGTTATGTAGTTGGGAAATGTCCTTATTGTAATGCAATGGATCAATATTCAGACCTGTGTGAAAAATGTGGCAGAATCCCAGAGAAGATATTAGATCCAAAGTGTGCCCTTTGTGGAATACCACCAGTCAAAAAAAAGAGTAATCATTATTTTTTCAAGCTCTCCAATTTTGAAGATGACCTTGAAAAATGGTTAAAGGAAAACTCACTACTCCAACAAGATGTGAAGAAATATGTACTTAACTGGATTGTCGAAGGACTTCAGGATTGGGATATAACAAGGGATATTTCTTGGGGAGTTCCTATTCCTATTTCAAGTAATGAAAAGAAAGATAAAGTGTTCTATGGGTGGTTTGATAATCATTTATGTTATATTTCCTCGTTTATAGAACTCTTAGGTGATATTAACAGAGCAAGAGAAAAATGGAACAATTCTAAAATATATCATTTTATTGGAAAAGACATTGTTTACCATCACTATCTTTTTTTACCTGCAATTAGAATAGGTATAAATAAAGAATACAAATTGCCTGATTTTATCCCAACGCGTGGACACCTTATGCTGCAAAATAATAAAATCTCAAAGAGCAGAAATTGGTATATTGGGTTGAGGGAATTTGTAGATTTATTCCAGCCTGATTATTTGCGATTTTACATAGCATCAATTTGCAGTTATTCCCAGGACGATATCAATTTTGATTGGAACGAGTTTGAAAAAAAAATAAACAATGAATTGATAGCTAATATTGGCAACTTTATAAATAGAACATTAACTTTTATTAAGAAATATTTTGGCAATATAATACCAAATCCGAAAGAATATGATAATACAGATAGAAACTCTTTGGAGGAAATAGAAAGGATTGGTAATATTGTGGGCGGTTCTATTTTAAGTAACGAAATTGATAAGGCATTAAAAAGTATTCTTCATTTTTCCTCAACTTTGAATCAATACTTTCAGAAAAAAGAGCCCTGGAAGAATCCTGGAGAATCAGGTTCTGCACTTTTTATTTCGATAAACGCAGTACGATCCATATCCATTTTACTTGAACCCTTCATACCATTTTCAGTAGAAAAAGTTTGGAAACAGTTGAGATTAGAAGGTAACATTCACGAACAGAATTGGAAAACAATTGGAACAATTTCGTTGAGCCCGGGTCATAAATTAGGTGATATTGAACCAATCTTCAAAAAAGTGGATAGAGATAAAATAGAAGAACAGGTAAATAAATTAAATAATAGATAAAATTGGTCAAATCTGGCTTAATGATAGGAAGATTTCAACCATTTCATAATGGTCATTTGAAACTTGCCCATCAAATATTAGATGACTGCGAAGAGTTGATAGTAGCAATAGGAAGTTCTCAGTTTAACTATACATTTTCAAATCCATTTACTGCGGGAGAGCGAGGTTACTTCATTCATGATTCTTTGGTGGAAGAAAAAATTGATCTTAAAAGGGTATACATTATCCCGATTCTAAATTTAGAAAATAATTCAATTTGGGTTCAACATCTGAAATCCATGTTACCTAAATTTGAGTCTATTTACACTGGTAACAAATTCGTTCTGGAGCTTTTATCTCATAGTTCTGAAATTTTTGAAGTGCGTACCCCTAAATTTTACGATGAAAATAATTGTAATGGCACTAACATTAGGATGAATATTGTGATGAAAAAGGAGTGGAGAGATTTTGTACCAAATGCCGTACATCGCATTATTTCAGAAGTCGATGGAATTCACAGAATTAAAGTTTTGTTTGAAAGTCAGAGAAATGGATCTGGAGAGATTAAACAATATCCTGATATAAAATGATTAAGGGAACGGGAAAATGTTCTACTATATTCAATGACAAAACCAGTGAGAGCCTGTCCAGTATGTAAGAACTGTGGCAGTAAAAAATTTTCAGTCATATCCAATAAACCAAGTGTCTTAATCTTAAAATGCAAGAAATGTTTAGTTAGGATAGAGATTTGATACTACACTACCAGTAAACACAAGTTCTAGCGAATTAGATAGCATATATATCGAAATAGAATATGAGTAAGTATGACTGCAAAAAAATGGTTTGATAGCGATGTTTCTTTAGAACAACTTAAAAACAAAACAATTGCTGTAGTAGGCTACGGTATCCAAGGAAGAGCTCAAGCAAATAATATGAAAGAATCTGGATTGAATGTAATGATTGGATTATACAAAGGAGGAAAATCATGGAAAATTGCAGAAAATGATGGACACGTTGTTAAAGAAGTAAAAGAGGCTTCAAAATTAGCTGATATTATTCACGTATTAACTCCAGACATGGAGCAATCTACTGTATACAAGAATGAAATAGTGCCGGGACTCTCAGAAGGTAAAACACTGAATTTTTCTCATGGAGCAGCTATTCATTGGAAATGGATTATTCCTCCCAATAATATTGATGTAGTTATGGTCGCCCCCAAAGGACCCGGCCAAAGAGTACGTGAATTGTATCAGGAAGGTTTTGGTACACCTTCACTTGTTGCAGTCTATCAAGATTATTCCGGGAATGCGTTAAATACAGTTCTAGGACTAGCTAAAGCCATCGGAAGTACTAGACCAGGAGTAATTGAGACTACATTCAAGGAAGAAGTAGAAACAGATTGGTTTGGAGAACAAGTTGACTTGTGTGGCGGAGCTCATTCTCTGGTCCTCAATGCATTTGAAACCCTAGTTGAAGCTGGTTACCAACCAGAAGTAGCTTACTATGAATGCCTACATGAGCTAAAACTAATAGTAGATTTGATATACAAATATGGGATAACAGGAATGTACAATAGAGTCAGTGAGACCGCTAGGTACGGAGGTCTAACCAGAGGACCAAGGATAATAAACAAAGAAGTAAAAGAAAATATGAAACAAGTTCTAAAGGACATTCAATCAGGAGAATTTGCTAATGAATGGGAAAGTGTATACAAAAAGGATGGCAAGAACTCGTTTGTTAGATTCATGAATCAATTAGAAAAACATCAACTGGAAATAGTCGGTAATGAAATGAGAAAGATGATGTGGAAAAATGGTGAATAGGATATTGGATCGCTAAATTTAGAGCGCTTTGAAAATACATTTTCTAAAATACTCTAAAACTTAACTTTAGATACTATTTGCAATTTTGATCCAGTTTTTTTTGTTACCATTATTAGTGCTCGTGGTCCAAATGCATGATCCTTACTTCATATGACTGTCTCCAAAGGAATTCGTGACAGCTATTGCAACAAAGTAACATCTATTAGTTTTCTTGCAGGTTATATTGTAAATATTGATGCTTCATTTAGCTGTCTTGAGAGTAAATTGATATTTACTATTACTTGTACCATTGATATTTGGCTACAAATACACGATAATCCTAATAAACTATGATGTTCAATACAATATGCGGCGTCATATTGTTAGCACGAATTGAGAATAGATTACCCGAGGGGTTTATTTATGAGTAACATACAAAATCCATTTGAAATCTCTAGAGGAAAGCATGTTATGCTCTTATACGACAAAGACGAGCGGCGCGCTGAAGCAGCTGCGCATTGGATTAATCAAGGATTAGATGACGAGCAGCTTTGTATTTATGCATCTGTCTTTGCTTTTGACCAGTTACACATTTCAAATATGGCAAATTTATTTACTAAAATAGAAAACTATCAAAGTCATATTGATAATAATAACTTGCAGATTATCAATTTTAAGCCATACTATGAATCTGCATTAAGGGGAAACCTACTGCCATTTGAGAACCTGAAAGATAATCTAGAGAAGTTACTTCATGACCGCGTCGTTCAAGGTAAGGAAAACAAAATAATTGTCTTCGCTGATGCCGCATGCTGTTTGTGTGAAAATAAATCGTTTGATGAGTCTGAAATCCTAGAGAAATGGTGGCAGGATGTTCATAATGAATGGCTCAAAAATAATTACCACATCACAGTAGTATGTCCTCACCCTCATATGATATTGGAACAGAGCAAATTTGATTCAAAATCCAAGATTTCAAATTTACATGACTTGATGATAGATCTAAATGAATATGATTTAAATCAGCTGCGCACGTCCTTTGGACAAAAAAATGGGATGCGAATTCTTATTGTGGAATCTGAACCAGATTTAATGACTCTTTACGCAGAATACTTGAGTGCGTTGGATCTCGATGTAATTGTAGTGTCAGATGGTAACGAATGCCTATCTGTACTAAAAGTAAATGAATTTGATATAATTATTTTAGACATGCATTTGAGTGGTATTATTGAAGTAAGTGACGTTGCAAAAGAGATATATCGAATTAAGCCGAATCAAAGAATTGTTTTGGCAACCACGAACCCGCTCAATCGAACTGTAACTACAATTGATTCTCTTAGAGTAAATAAGGAAGATATTTTGGTTAAGCCATTCGTGTTATCGAGTCTACTGGAAGCAATTAAGAGAAAATGAATTTTTCATGCGCCTTCAATCTCACATTAGTCAATATGTCCTTTTTTTGCCCTTATAAGAGTCTGTAATTCATGGCAACAATCAAGTAAAATTTTGTTTGCTTGTTCCTTATTGCTGGCAGATACTATAATTCCCCCAGGACCAAATTTACACTCATTAATTTTGATGGGGATATCAACGTGAAGAATCCTTCCAATAAATTCTAGTAGTGAAGGATATGTCTTGTTATTTTTATATATAAATGAAGCAGAATTTTTGGTTATTAAGACCTCTTCCTCTACTGGAAACACTAAATCTTCTTCAGTGATATTTTTCATGATCTCTTCCTCTATTTTTTTTGCCTTTAGTTTCAGATTCTGGTTTCGTGCGACGTTTGCTTCATCTGCCAACTTCTCTAGCCTTTCGAAATCCATGTCATATAATATCAAACCCGGTATCAATAAAATGTTATCATACGCATAGGACCAAATGGTATCGTTACTATCAGGATATTTAGGAATATTTCATATCTAATTTACTGATTTGTCTCTCAGATATTTCTCATATTCATAAATAGACATTTCTTGTGAATCTGTTTGAATAGACCCTGGTCTCAGTTTCCTAATTTTACTTATGGCGTCTTTTGCACGAAGATTTTCTTTTTTTAATAAATAAGCACTTAGAATCGTCCCGGTCCTTCCTTTTCCGGCAGCACAATGAACTAAAACTGGTCTTTTTTCTACTTCAATTTCAGTTTCGATAAATTTAACGGTCGAATCAATCTCTTCGACGGAAGGAGAATGATGGTCTTCTACTCTTAAATGCAAATAATTTATTTTTTTAATGGTTTTACCATCAGAGTGGGTATTCTTAGAATCTGTATTTGATATCCACTGCAAAGGCAATGGGATTTCTCGTACTGTAACGATCGTGCCAATACCGTGATTCACTAGCCACATGAATTGATCAAAAGAGAGAGGTAATCCACTTCCTGCAAGCTGATTGTTTATTATCCAACTGAAATTTGTAGGACGAGAAATAAATTTACTGTAGAGCCATCGATAAACGTCCCCAATGAGAGTCATTTTATAGATTGAGGATTACTGAATAACAATTTAGATTTAAATCTTCATCACTATCTCAAAAAAATTTGTACGCTTTCAGATTAAATTAATTCTATCATAAACCAAAAAAGCGAATTAGAGATAATTTGATTATTACCAGTTAATAGACAAGTATTAAGTAAATTGTTATCCGCGTAAATCCAGGGTATAATATACTTCATCATATATTATAGTTTTAATAAAAAACTTTAAAACCTCTTTTCTTGCTTAGGATGATTTATAGTTATTAATAAATAATATTGCCTTTTTTTAAGTAATGGCAAAATTGATTTACACAACGTTGACTAGCCGCAATATTGTCAATCTCAGCTGCGGTAATATTCACAAACCAAATAAACGCACAACAGGAAAATGGGTACATAGCGATACTCAACGGCAAGAACGAAGTTCCGTCGCATCCCGATGTAACTGCCACAGGAATTTCTGGATTCATTGTAAACAGTGCAAAGTCAAAAATCTGGTACCAAATTGAAGCAGAAGGTCTCAAAAAAGTAACACAAGCGCACATCCATTCAGGAAAAGCTGGTGAAAACGGTCCCATTGTGGCCACACTTTTTACAGGTAAAAAAGATACTGTGAATGGTGCACTAGTACAGGGAAGTATAACTGCAGATAAATTACAAGGTCCCTTAAAGGGTAAGGGGATATCCGATCTTGTTAGTCTCTTCGATAAATCCGCAGCATATGTTAACATCCACACAGAAACTTATCCCGACGGAGAAATTCGAGGACAAATTAGTAAAGGAACTATTCAGATAGATGTCACTACCAAAAGAGCCCACTTTAGTCATAACGATCTACCCATTGACATAGATTTGACCAATGTTAATCTGAATGAAATTACAGTCGAAAATCAAAATCAGCTGGAATCATCTCAAACAACTGAAAAT